>ERZ1034939.172-NODE-172-length-45911-cov-30.729741_pt1 | contig 45911 bp, 70 predicted proteins | sample MGYA00520626_ERZ1034939 | MGnify/ENA primary metagenome ERZ1034939 (study PRJEB33766, sample SAMN09781751) | gut metagenome | biome: gut microbiome | host: Homo sapiens | place: Madagascar | study: EMG produced TPA metagenomics assembly of the PRJNA485056 data...
TCAGAAAATGAATTTAATCGGTTTATGATAGCTTCGTATTTGCCCTTTAAATCGTTATATTCCTGCCTGGTGACGTATTTACTATCCATGTTCTGAACAGGCTGTTTAGGTGGCATATGAGTGCCTACCTCATGGTATTCAAATGTTCGTAATGGCTGTGGCATACCGGAAACGTCTGTAGATTTTATGTAGAACTTTTCACTCTCTGAATCCATCAGCAAAACGCTTGTTCCGGGTGCTACCAGATAGGATTTTGCGCCTACTTCGCCGGAAACCCACAGGATACCATTGTTATTCTGCTGTGGTTGCTGTACTTGTTGAGCTGGAATCTGGACAGGCTGTTGCTGGAACTGGTTCATTTGTCCCGGAACGCCAAAACTATATTGATAAGGATTGTTATATAATGCCATCTTATACACCGCCTTTCTGATTATATTTTTACATAAAAAAAGAACCGGAAACAGGTCGTTTCTGGCTCTAATTAGTATCCAAAAAGTATCAGCACACTTTGATTATTTTATTATTTACCCTCCGGCTTAACCGCTTTGCTGTTGATATACTCACGTTCATCTGTTCAGCGCAGTATTCAAGAGTGCGCTCCTGGCATCTCAACCGGAACAGTCTTTCTTCGTCTGGTGTGAAATTACACTCTATCAAGAACCTGTCTATATCTTTTTTCGTGAACACATATAATTTCATGAGCATACCCCTTATCAATGCTAACGCTGATTCTGCGCAAGATACTCCGTGAGCTTCTGTTTTGTTTTTTTTAATTCCTCAACATTATTCCCACTGATCTGACTATCCAACATGGTTGATAGTACTTCCAGAATCAATGAATCACGTTCCGCAATCCTCTGAAGACTCTCGTAATCTCGCTTATCATGTTCTTCCAGTGTCTCAACTCGCTTGTTGAGTCGAAATGCCGGAGTAATCCATTTAAAAACAACAGCTGCTGCCCCTCCAATAATTGATACTCCTCCACAGATTGAAAGAAAAAACTGAATAAATTCCTGTATGCTCATTTAGCTACTCCTTTTCCCAGTAGTATACCGGGACTTCATTTCCGGAATCCCATGTATCGTAATATTTTCCATCCCGTACCGTCACCACATGACCATCTATGCAGAGAATGTACGTGCCGGTCGGATGGCCTGTGCAAAAGTCGTTGACTGTATAGATATATCGTTCTGATTGTTCAATCAGTTTGCGTCTGTACCCATGTTTGTAGAGGTACGCTCCCCATACATAATTGGCACTTGGCATATCTGATAGTGAGCAAGCATATACCATTAATCCAGCAAATACCGTTTCCCAGTCAAGACCGGTTGCTTTACATATTGCTCGGACAACGCAATCTCCTGTTCTCTTATCCTTAACAGGATTTGGATTATAATATTCCCATCTATCCATCAGTCAATCCCCTTTGCTGTCTTATATCTCTTTGCCGCTCCTCTGGCTTTTGCGGCATTCTGGCGATTCCACTTCGCAATCATAATCCGGTCTTGCAGTTCTCTCAGGCCGTTCCTCTTACAGTAATCTTTGTATGCAGCATTTTGTTTTTGAAGAAGAAAAGACTTCCGGTCAAGATCTTGCTGGAGTGCGAATTTCGCCTGTTCATCCTTGCAGTTATCAACCGCCGCTTGCATTCCAAGGACTTCACGCTTTGTTTTACGGATTCTTCGCTCGTAAGTACGTTGTCGCTGTTCTTTTTCGTACTGTTTGCCTTTGTTGGCTTTATCCTGTGCTGATAATTCTGTATATGGATTAAATTCCCCATCACTGGCTCCAAAACTATGCCGACAGTTGACCCCTGACAGTCCACTTGCCGTTCCATATCCGGTCAATGAGAACGGCGGAAATTTCTTGCTCTTGCCAGAACGAGAGTATATCTTTCCTTGCCACCATGCGTGATTTCCCGGATTCTCACCGCCGTCACCTGTTCTGGCTCCCATGTGCGCGCTGACCAGAATCAAATCCCAGTCCATTTCTTCCATGCGCTTTAGGGATATGTCTCCCGTAGCCTGAGCCACACCAGTTCTGACAGAACGTGCGACTGCTGTTTCAATCGTGTCTTTTCTGCCAGATGGATATGTGACCGTAACGCCATCACTCACAACGTTATTAACCGCCTCTTTGATGGCTTGCGTATACCCGACCGCTCCAGACATTACATGGTTATACGCAAGGTCACACTGCTCAATATAGAGCCTTTGAGCAGCACTTACAGTCGTTCTCGTGAAGTTCTTCCACTCTCCCATAGTCACAAGCATATTTCGCTCCATGAGTCTTATCATAGCTGGCGACTGTTCGAGCGGTACAGGGCTTAATCCTGCCGCCTTGTATATCTTATCATCATAGTTCATTGCAGTGATTCCGGCATCTTCAAACGCTTCAAGGAGTTCCTGCTGTTCGCGTTTGGTGTATTTGGATAATTCTGCCAGAATGTCCTCTAACAGTTCACCGGATTCCTGTAGCGTTCTGATTCTCCACGCATCGGCATTAGTCAGAATATAATCCTCACCTCTGCCGATTCTTGCCATCATCCTCGACACAATCTCAGAGATGATATACTGATGCAATTCTTCTGCAATCTGCTCACTACCCTCTGTTATCCGGCGTAAATATTCTGGACTAAGCATAGTATATCACCTCTTTCGACAAATGTTGTGGTACATGTTTTGTTTTTGCTGGTTAACTAAAGCCCTCTTTAGTTAATTAAATAAATTTATTCATCAATGCATCGCATAAACTTGAATATGTGCTTGCTTGTTCCCTTGTCAATGCTGTTCCAAGTGTAAGCAGTCCATAGTTTTTCGTTTCTCTCCATACTGATGCAATATTAAATACATTAACCGGAACATCTGTGTATGTATGGTCTGTACTAATAGGAGATTCATATTCTCCTATAAATTTGCCAATAGTTCCAAAGTTACCAAGTGTACTTTGGACTACCATTTTTAATGATTTAGCTTCGAAATCTGCACCTGTCAATGAACCAATCAATACATTGGTATTGTTATCCGTTTTTAAAGAAAACCATTTATTAGCAGTGATTCCGAACTGAATCGTTGTTTTATTATCATCTGTTAAAGAATACCCAAAAATTGCTTCCGTCTGTGTAATTCCTGCGAGACTGTCAGTATTGTATGCTCCAAGATGGAGATTTTGCTGACTACCGTTAATTTTTACTTTCGCCGCAGTCAACCAGTAATTTGTGCTTGTAGGCATCAGCTTCAAGCCTTTATTTGACCATACATAATCTGTGCCAAACGTGACATCATTTTTACCTGTTTTCAGATTATATCCACATTCCGAAAGAGAACCGCATATAATTGGAACATAAAGGTTTCCAACAGCAGACCAAATTCCGCTGTTTTTTAATCCACTGATAAAATCCTGTACGGCAAACATTTGCTCATCCGTAAACTCTCTACTAAAATTAGAAAGTAGTTCTCTTGTATCATTTGTTATTTCTCGTATAATGTCAATTTTACCAATGTTATTCGCTGAAAAATCCGCACCATTTAATCTTAAAATCATTTGAAATTCCTCCTTAATACATTTTTGCAACCGCAACTTCTGCCATGCGTTTATATCCACTATCATTCGGGTGGACTTGACCGCAAGTTCCTCCAACAGCGCCGTACCAATATTTGCTGTTGTAATCATTGATACCACTATCTTCCCACAAATCTATACATGGCAAAGAATATTTTTTTGAAATTGCTCTAATTGCTTCTACCTTTTTGTATCTAATTGCTTCGTATGCTAATACACTTGTCATATCTGGGAATCTTACAACCCCAACATACGGCTCTGCTGTGCCTTGCATTCCTATTTCGAGTCTTACAGGCATTTGCGTCATTAAATATATTCTAGCAGATGGCATATCCGCTAGAATGTTTTCAATCATACCCATGTAAGAAGAATAGAAAGTCAATTTGCTTGCTGTTGTTACAGTTTTATCTGTATATGGAGTATCGTCAATCGTTCCGAGGGTAACGGTGTCATTTTGCCCTGCATAAATGATAATAACAGTACCCTTTGTATCGTCAACGTAATACTTTGCATCTAATGCTCTCATATAAATGCTATCTTCGGATGTTGGTGCAATGGCAGTTCCACCTTTCGCCATCGGTTTATGTCCATCTTTTCCGTTTATATTCTCATCGTTATCAAACGTTACGCCTAGCCATTCCACCAACCATTTCTGCCAATTGTTATGCGCAGACAAAGAGTCTCCAATGGTAAGTAATTTCATTCCTTTAAATGGTGAATCAACGCCACTGGAAGCACCCATATTTAAGCCCCGTACACCATCCTTGTCCGCCATTAAGATAACGTTTCCATCTGCATCACTAATATAAAACGAATCCTCGTAAGTAGAAATAACATCATTAAGTGCGAGATTTTTTCCGTCAAAACCAGTTGAATGTACACCATCTTTATCAACTTTGCATATAATATTTCCATCTACATCACAGATATAGAATGCATCTTTTAAATCTTGATTGCTTTTTACGATTGGTTCTAACTTATTTTCTTGATTAACTATATCTTCCTTTAGTGAAACAACATCATCTGTGTTTTTCTTAATCTGCTGCGCCTGTTCTGTCGTGGCTCCGGGTTTGACCGGATTCTTTTCAAGGTACTCATTCACTGCATTCTTGATTTCTTCCGGCGAGATTTCACCGCCAATTCCTTTCAAGCATAATTCGTATAAATACTTCTCTTTCCTCGTGATTGGCTTCGGGACTTCGCCCGTATAATCACCTGCCAGATATGCGAGGTACTTTTCTTCTCTCGTTACTGGTTTATCTGCCATCTTTTTACTCCTCTCCAAATAATTTCGGTTCGTCTGGCTGAGCTTCTTTGACCATTGCTTTCGCTTCGGATTCTGTCATATTTTCGAATTTGACATAATACATCCAAGGAGGACAGTCACCCTGTAAGCGATACTTCCACCAATTGTCTCGGTCTCTCTCATAAGAATATGCCATTTCGCCAAAGTTGCACTGAACTTTATATGCACCGACTGGAGCCAATCCATATAAATCTGCATATACGCTCAACGCATATACTACTTGTTTTATGCTTTTGTCTAATTGGTCTCTTACGTCCTTGATAAATTGTACAGACCTCTGTTGTCCTGCTTCTACCTCTGTGGCTGTTTGTATTCCGCTTTTTTCATTAAATACAAAATATCCATTAGAGAATCCGACCTTATATCCAATCTGTCCAAGGAGGGCATTTATGCCGCTTATACGGGTATCTGTGTTGAGAATTGGATTGATTTCCTGATAGAACTCTTTTTCATCTTGTCCGAATACATTTTTCACATAATCCGGCAAGCTCATTTCTTTACATCTGTGCTCCATGGTCTGCGGTGTCATAGCGGAGACAGGTGAACCACTCGGCATCAACAATCTGTCATCCGCCAGAACGGTTCTCTTAGAATCAAGGATTTCTTTTGCATTACGGCTGTATGCAATGTCCAGGTCCTTCAGTTCTTCGATAGCTTCAGCAAATATCGGCAAGCCCAATGGTGTACTAATATCCACGTTGTTCGCCTGTGGTGTCCGCAGTACTCCGTACAGAGGTCCGTCCAACTTCTCCCCGTTCGCCTTGAGTATCGGTGGCGTATCTGCCATTAGGTCAGCCCACTTGGTTTGTTTAAGGTCGATTTTATCACCGATACTTTGAGGAGATTTCGATACATAAGCTCTGTTGGAAACATAATACGGATAGGTTGTCACTCCGTCCACTGTTGTTTCAACAAATCTATGATACTCAAGCCTTGTGTAATATTTCCGTCCAACAGTATAAGAATCTTTGAATATAATCCCTTTGATCTCCTGATTGTCGTAATCCACAATCATCACATCTGCCGGAGTAAATACGTCAAGGCTCTCGCCGTTTGGCTTGATAAATACTGTTCCGTAAGCACAGCCGTATTCTACCCAGTGACGAATCTGGAAGTATACCTTGTCAATCTGCTCCTGAAGCCATGTAGCTCTTGCAGAGCCGTCAATCTGAATGCCGATCGCCAATGTTGCGAGCCGTGCTGTCTCTGAGCACACAGATTTAGCAAAATTAATCGTCTTGATATTATTCTTGTCATCTAACCATTCCGGTACTCCCCTGTAAATGTTCGCGCACCGGTTAATTAGCGATTCCATCTCTGGAAACTCTGCCGCCTGGATATCAAAATCCTCTTCGGCTTGTTTTTTGAATATCATGTTAAACCACCTTTTTAGCGTTGTTATAAGTCCCATTTAATCTACCTTTTAAAATCCATCCATCTTGCAGAAGTATCTCTCACAATAATGTCTTCATATTCTACAACTTTTAATATTTCGTTAATGTCAGATGATCCATATATTTTTAAACCGATGCTTAAGAATTTATTTATTTTATCTGAAAAGTGCCTTTCTAACATTTTATGCACTGCACCCCCTTCTTCTCCATAATGATTCTGTTGCATACCTACTTGCATCAATCAAATGGTTATCTTTGTCTGGATAACCACTAATGATATTTCCTTCCTTATCTCTTTCGTATTCATAATTAGAAAACTCTTTATAAGCGTTAGGCGTTCTCTTAGGGTCGATAACAATAGTTCTTGTTTGAAGCCATTTCATAGAATATGCTACACTTCCAGGTCCTTTTATTGCACCCACTGCTGGGAGTCCAAAATCTCTATAATCATTGATTGATTTAGGTTCGGCTGAATCGCAAGTAATAGTATAATCATTATATTTTCTTTTTAAAATCTCGTCCGCTGATTCTCTATTGCTCCATTTGTCTTCGTAAATTTCATCGATGAAATATATCTTTTCAGTGTTATGATTGTAATACAAACGAATAAAAGCATACGAATCAGGAAAAAATCCCCAGTCGCACCCCTGAAATATTTTGTCCATGTGGCTGATTTCTTCATCTGTAATATCTCTGATTTCTAGGTATTCAAATACGTTTCCGCCATTTCCATTCGCAATTCCCATATACTCATGCTCATAAGCGTTTGGATTGACTTCTTTCAGATGCTCTGCTTCGTCAATGAATGGCTGCCCCAGCCATTTTTTTGGCACGTCCAAGTAAGTTGATGAGTGGACTATTCTGTTCTCTTTTGGTTCGAGAACATACTTATTAGCCCAGTTATTCATTGTCTTTGGTGGATTGAAGCTCTTAAATATCCATGCAAGGTTGCCACCACGAATCGCAGACTGTTCGATTTTTCTAATTTCCTCAGGTCCTGCGAATTGATCCAACTCCTCAAACCAGAGAATGCCAATATATCCGAACTCAGGGTTGATAGATTTAATCTTATCAGGGTCATCAGCACCACGGAAGTATATCTTTTGTCCGGTTGCTTTTAATGTAATCTCCATGGGTGATAACTTAGAATCAAATTCTTCTGTGAATTCCTGTTTTCCAATAGCCCATTTGATCTTGTTATACACAGAATCTTTAATTGTATTCCCGACCTTACGGCAAACCACAGCATGAATGTCATGATTGTTCTTCATCAACTCTATTATAGTCATTCCAACAGTGGTTGATTTCGTGGATCCACGTCCGCCCTTAAACACATACTCCAGATGTTCCTTATCTCGAATATCTCTAATAGCTTGGTGAAAGCGATCAGGAATGTTGTACAGATCCATGTGATACGGCTTCGCATTTCTAGCAGCTTCCTCTGCTGCTTTTTTTTCTTCTTGCTCTTGCTTAATTTTCAATGTCTTTTCTAAATCATTCATAGATTTCAACTGATCGGAGAAGTCCGGGGCGAAACCGAACGAATCTTTTAGCTCACCTCTTGCAATCATGGAACGGCGTTGCTGAATTTCTGCCAGAGACATGATATCAGTGCCTTTTTGCTTTTCGATGAGAGACTGTTTTTCGGCTATATAGGAAGAAATCTCAAGTTTTTTCAAGTTCTGTTGTCCCATTGAATATGCTGTTTTCTTGCTATACCCAGCTTTTCTTGCGGCATCAGATGCATTTCCGCCATTTTTTATATATTCATCTGCAAACGCTTTCTGTTTAGGCGTCAAGTCCATCTAATCACCTCTGTCTATCCTCATTTTCTGACCGCCTCCCATATTTCTTTAAGGCACATGACCACATCATACTGGGATGCAGTTCGTAATATTTCATAATCGCAATCTTTCCATTCTCCACGTTTTGTTGGTCTAAACACTGGTGTTGATATAATCGTTACTGTAATTAATCGTTCCTGCTCGTGGCTATAGAATTGTGATGTTCCAATTTTTATAATTAATCCGGTGGATAATATAGCTTTTTGAAGTTTTCTTGTAACTAATTTTAAGTTTGCCATATAATCACCTCATTTCTGGCTATAAAATCCCATAGTAACACTTCTGAGTATATTCTAGCACAGGTCAGTAGAAAAGTTGTGGTACATGTTTGAGGAATTTTGCGCTAAAAAGAGCCGGTAAATACCGACTCTCTAATTTTATTCATTGCTTTGCAATTTCCTAATTACTCCGCCCTGATCTCCCGGACACCCCATGAAGCATTCCGGGCAATGTTCGTAAAATGTGCATCTGATGCAGTCATGTGGACTGATTGAGTTGCAATATTGATGTAGTACTGCGAATGCTGATATAGCAAGGTTTGGTGTTATGTCTGGTGTAGGTTTGTCTGGCATATTTATCACTCCTCTTAAATTCGCTAATTTCGAATAAATACCCCGTCTTTGTTTATGTCTGTTGTCTCAATGTTTACATAAACTGATTCTTTTGAATAAGATGTTATTTTATAAGAATCAACATTCAAATTTAATATTCTTTTTTCTATGTCTTGCGGAAGTTTCATCCATGCAATTTTACCATTGTCGTAAGCATAGAGACGAAAATCTAAAACTTTGTTAATACATATATTTACCGCAGACCCTTCTATTTTTGTTGCCTTTATCACATCTTTTACTTTCATTTCTTCATCTCCTCCAACTTCTTCTCTATCGGATTAAAAATATTTTTATCCTCGTTTTGTTTTATACTTTGCGTATTTTGATTCTCCAATACAGCCTTTGTATAATTTTCGCAAAGCAGAGCCAAGACCATTCTCCATGTCTTCGTCCACTTGTTCTGCTGTATCAGAAGCATTTCCTAAAATATCAGTTGCTTCAAACACATAGTCTCTTACCATGCTTAATTCTCTATCCGTAAAATAAATGTTTCTTCCCATTTTGCACCTCCTTAAAATTAAATTTCATTTTTGAGTTCCTCCAACTTCTTCTCAGCTTCTTCACGGGTGAGGAATACGGTTTTGCCAAGTTTGTTTATTGAAAATCCGTCCAAGTTGGAATAGATTCCACTGTTCAACTTCCATCCGAAATAAATACCATGCATATCAACCGATATCATTATGATTCTTAATTCCGAAATAAAATTCCTTGTCGGAACATATACCGTATCTCCAACCTTACACGGTAATCTCACAAGCAAGCCCTGTTCTTCTAAGTCTTCATAAGTGGCAAGCTTTTCAATTGCAGGATATAAATACTCTCCGCTTAATACTTTAACAAGAGGTATTTTATCATCAGATTCAAATACTTCTATCCCTGCAATTCCATACTTTTCATTATTTGGAATGTATCTTTTCGTTAATCTCTCCATCTACCTACTTCACCTCTTATATGCGATCCACTTATCAGAACCTTTGAACTTTACCCTTATCTTTATCGGATGTCCATCGCCAGCCATTCCCTTTGGCTTATATTCACCAGCAAATGTTGCTCCTTCTAATGTCTTGTGGCTTTTCTCACATGCAATAGCCTTTTCTTTATCCGCATAGTCAGTATTACAGATTTGACATGTATATAATGTTTTCTTAATCATCTATTTCACCTCTTCCATCTGACTTTCTACAGTATCTGCAAGTAACTTCAAGGACTTAATAAATGATTCCGTCAATGCTGCTGTGTCTGGGCATTTAGCAAATGCTCTGACAAGGTTTACTGCATCCTTAATTTTTTCTTCATCTTCGATGATTCCGGATGCTTCATGCAATGTCTTTTCAACATCTCTGTAAGTAACGTTCTTATTATCATAAAAATTCAGTATGTTTGGAAATGGAATTTCGATAGGGTTTAAATGGTTTTCTATCGCCCATGTGAATCCCTGAAACCTTGCTATTTTCAGAACACTCAAATATTCTTCCTGCGTTCTTACAAATACGCTTTTTCCTGTTAAATCAATCATCATAATTCCCTCCTGTAATCTCATCAATACAACCATTCCAACCTGCTTTTATGCTGTTCCAGTGATCTGTTTGGGCTACTCCGGTCATTTTCTTCGGCAATGGCTTCAATGGACACCAAACCGGCACTTCACTCGAATCCTCAATAAACAGATCCGTCATTTTACACTGAAATCTCGAATAGCGAATACCTCCATAAAGGCACACGCAATCCATACATCCTCTTGGTCTATTCATTATCAGCGCAACTTTTTCTTCCGATTTCTCGGATTCTTCAAATACCTCATATGTCTCTTCAAAAATTCTCTGTGTACATGGATAAAACACTCCTTCGACATCGCGAATGATGTAGTCTCCGATATTTACATTCATTCTTTCCATGGCAGTTGTGATAACAAGTCCGCCTTCAACTGCCGGTGGATCATAGTCCAGCCTATTTCCTGACATAAAATCATATATTTGTCTGAAGTTTCCTCCGGTCCATTGAATAGCATCAACGATTATCAGCTTCTTTCTGTACTTCATCTTTTACCCCACCTCTTTTCACAATATCGATTGCTTTATCTAATGCGTTTCCTACTTTTTCATAAGCAAAATCTAGTTTTTCATCTCCCGTATTTGCTATTGAGAACCAATACATTGCTTTTAAGTCTTTCAACTGCTTTGCAATCTTGTCCACATCAAAAACTGTCGGCTGCTCGTCAATAACTGCACCTATTGCAAAATCCATATCCGAATTCCCAAGAGAGTCAATTATTTTGTCTGCATCAATTAAACGCATTTATTCATCCTCCCAAAATTCGTTAAACGGACATTCTGGACACCTACAAACCAGTTCTCCGTCTTCGTCTACGTAGTAATCATCTCCATACCCACCACATTCATAGCAGTAGTCTGGATCATAACTAGAATTTTCAGTCATTTTTCATCCTCCCACACTCCCAATAACCGCATTCTCTCATACAGTACAGCGACAGTCTTGCGCCTGTATCCGTAGAAGTCTTTCGGGTTCATCGGGATATATCTTTCTCTACTGATTTTCCTGTAACTTTTCCGGTGCAGGATATTCTCAATAACCATATCCGCTATCACCGTGTTCTTCGGGCAAGCTGACAAGGCAGCACTGGTAAGCAGGTATCCATACTCTGCCGGGAAGTCTTTCAGCATCGTATTCAGTTTTTCTATGTCCTCTGCCGGAATACCGTAATCTTTCAGCTTTTTATTCCTTGTCAGCATACCGTTGCTCCTTTCTAATCGTCTGGGTGGTGCTTATCGTACATGATCGCTACGCATACAAGACCAGCCACTCCGAATATGGTTCCAAGGGCGAATCCTAATATGAATGTGATCATGATTTTTCCTCCTCACGCATTATTTCCTTTACACATTCTCTACAGTAACAACCTTCAAGTCCCTCTATTTTATAGAGAAAGCACATCCAGTTTCTGTTCCAGACGCCTTTATCATTACATCTCTTGCAACTGCCCTGTCCTTCTCCTTTACATTGCGTTATTTTTATCATGTTCAGTCCTCCTTATATGGTTCTGGTAGTGGCATCCAAGCAACAACTTTTTCATACGACTTCAAATCAATCCACACTAATTCGCCATAATAATTATTGTTAATAGAAAGCCACTCACTTCGGCAGTAGCATTTGTTTGAAATTTCATTATAAATACATGCCATATAGTAATCGGATTCTTCCGGTAATCTCTCACTGGCTGAAATCCAACCATTTTCTTTCTCGTCCTGTTCCAGATCATTCAAAAGAGTATTTACAATATCCAGCGCACTCCCTGGAAATTCATGCTTATACTGTGATTTTTCTTCTATCTCAGCTTTGTATTGTTCTAATCTGACCCGTACTCTGCTCATCATACCCTCCTAATAATATCTTTTAAGAAATTCCTCAAACTTTCTACTTTGCTCGTTTTCGTCATATTCCCATTCATGTGTTTTCCTGTTATAATGGCTGTTTGCTTGCTGTCTGCCCCAATACTTCAAATGGGCTTCTGCTACTTCTTTTTCTACTCTCAGCCCATCTAACACCTGTCGCAATCAATCTGTTTGGATTCCCGCCCTCTTTCAATTCCGAACAGCAATACCGCACGATTCTGGTAGGCGGCATTAACTTTCTGGGGATAAGATTCCACATTGTAAGATGGTTGTTGTTTTCCCGCACATGATAGTCAATCTCGCATTTGATACCATTGTCTGCCAATTCTGAAAACACATTTTTGATATGTCTTACTGTCTGCGGCGCGTCAACAGTGGTATGTGAATTATGAACCTCAAACGGGATTCCAGATATTCTGAACAGCTCCAAAAGTACATCCGAATCCTTTCCACCGGAATACTCGCATACAAGCGGTTTGTTGTAATGTTTCAACGAAAGATCAGATGCAAGTCGAATTCTCTCAATTGCTTTTTGCTCTAAATCCATTTATTTCTCCTATCCAAATGCTACCTGTCCATTATTCTGCAAATAAATCATCGGTGCAGCTTTGCGCTCTCCACCTTCATTTTTCTTGCTATAGCTTCTATAACTGTCACTGTTACGCCGTTTCCTGCCTGTTTGTATAACTGACTGTCTGAATTAACAAACTCCGCTCTTTCAAAATAGTCATCCGTCCATCCTTGTAATCTAAAACACTCTTTCGGTGTCAATTTTCTAATTGCTATGTAACACTGATATTTTTCGTACCACACTGCATATACCGTTAATTCTTCCGATACCTGCACAAATATTCCTTGATTGCAACTCGTGTCGAGTGTGTTGGCAACTTCTTTTCCATATTCTGTGCGAACATTGCGCAGAACTCCAAGTGGATCAATCGCAACTCCATGTCTGTCTTGACTTGTAAGCGTGAACATTGGTTCGCCATCTTCTTTGAATCTCCGTCCATTCTGACGTTTTTCTGCGCGATCTGGTGTCAATACTGGAATTGCAATCTTTGGATTATTCCCGTGCCCTGCCGAATGGCAATTTGCAATACCATCAGTCGAAAGAATTTTGCCGTCCTGAGACGAGCTTATTTCACCGATAATTTTTATGGATACTTTGGGTTCTGTGTTTTCTCCCGGCTTCGTACTGATTGTTGGAGCTAATCCATCATCGCTATAAACTCTATCTCGCTGTGAATTTCTACCATTAAGACAACAAAAAAGATTTAACGAAACACTATTTTTTCCGTCTGTTCCTTCGATAGGAAATATTTTTGAGGTACTTCTCCCTCTAAGATGTCCGATAATAAAACATCTTTCCCGGTTTTGCGGTACTCCGAAATCTTTGGAGTTGAGCACTTGCCATTCTGCATCATACCCCTCCTGCTCCATTTCAATGAGCAGTCTGGCGAAATCCCATCCTCCATTAACACTAAGCAGATTTTTAACGTTCTCAATGAAAAGGTAAGTGGGTTTATCTTCTTCTTTGAGCTGTCCGATAAGGTACATAACTCTGAAAAACAGGCTTGAACGGTTTCCTTGAAATCCGACTTGCTTTCCTGCAATGGATATGTCCTGACAAGGGAATCCAAAGCACCAGCAGTCGGCTTTTGGAATGTCTCCGGCATACACTCTTCGAATGTCATTTGCGTACCATTCTCCATTTCTGTATTCCTCCTTTAATATTTCCTTCTGTCTTTTCTTGATAGGAATATCTTCCAATGCCTTTCGCTGCTCGTCTGTCAGCAAGTGCATTGAGATGTAACTCGCAGTAGCAAATTTATCAAATTCGCAAAAACCAACGCATTTATGCCCCGCCAATTCCATTCCCCTACGAAATCCTCCGATTCCTGCGAAAAAATCTATAAATTTCATTTTAAACTCCCATCTTCTTAACCAGATTCTTATTCATCTCGTCAAATCTTACATCTGTGTTCTCCTCAATATCCTGCATCATGCTCAGGACGCTCATTTCGCCCTCATTTGCCATTTTGATGTACTCATTGGAAGTTTGTACGACTGTGAGCAAACGTTTCGTAGAAAAGCCATATAAACGCCTCAGAGCCATCATGGTTGTAACAACGTTAATCGTATCAGCCCAATCTTCTCCATCATTGAATCCATTCTCATAAGCTTCTTTCTCCATGCTTTTGATCTGACTGTGGCAGTTCTGCATAGCTCGCCCAAACGCCTGAGCTGCCTGGTTGGGCTGAGCTAGAGGGAACCTCTGCTTCCGCGGCCTTGCTTTAAGTTTACTGCTCACGCTTCGCACACCTCCTAATCTGCCCTGCAACGGCTTCAAACTGCTTAAGCAATGAGCCATCATCATTCCGGTTCAAAGTCCGATCATAAGCCGGAGAGACGTCCCACAAGTCATTTACGAGAACGCCGTGCGCCACGCTGTTGAGTAGTGCACTCCGATGCGCTCCTGTGATGCTTGCGATCTCGTCAAGCGTAAATTCTCCAACGTACTCAGCACCTTTGAACAGCTCATATAGTTTCATGCTTCTTCCTCCTTGTCACGAATTCATATCCTGTCAATCGGAATGCTCTCGGTGTCTTCGGGGGATCTGTTTCGATCAGCCCATCTGTCCGCAGCATGTCCATGTGGCGAAGCACTGTGGCGTTTGATACACCGACACCATCAGCAATCTCTTTGTAAGACGGTGCGTACCGATGTTCTTTGATATACCGGCAGATGTACAGATATATGTCTTTGTGGATCTGCTGACCTTCTTTATACTTCTGTTTGTACATTTTTTCTCAACTCCCTTTGTTTGGAATCAATAAATTTGCAAAATGCTAAAACAAATTCTTTGGCTAATGGATCTGGGTATATTTCCATCAATTCCATATAGCGATCATAAACTGCTTTTGAATATTCATCTGTGAGTTCAACCAAATAAAACTCTTTTATTAATTCCCATAATTTAGGCATAAACATTGCCATCATTGGAATATCTTCTTTCTTTACACTTGCCATTTCTTCTCCCCTGAATGTGTAACGTGTAACATAAGTATTTAATTTTTCCTATAATTACCTTTTTTATATAATATTAAAATATACTTTATAGTAAAATATTAGTTACATTAGTTACACTAAGTAAAAAATCCAGTATTTATAAGGGTTTGAGGGTGTTTCCAGAGTGTAACTAAGTGTAACTAGCCGTAACTAAAATCATTCAAATGGTATCTCACACTGACACATTTTTTCAAATTCACTTAATTTTCTGACTTTTTGGTAGCATATCTGTGGACCATACTTTCCACATCTCACCCGTTTCCCGCCGTTTTCCCTTTCCCATCCGTCAATGCAGTTCTGCATGATGGAGTGAATTTCATTGGACTCGAACCTTGTGGGCTTGCGGCCCTCGTTACCCAGCGCCTGTTCATATAGCATTGCGACACAAACGCGAGGTTCTACTGTATGGTCTAACCATTCTTGAATAATTCCGACCCTCACATCCTCTTCCATAAATTCCTCCTGCTTGTCCTCTATATATTGCTGCAAATTCTTCGGAAGAATTAATTTAGGCGTTCTATTGGCCTTTTCAAAAAGCTCCATGGCTTCTCCCCAGGCATTTGTAAAGTCGGACGCTACGGCTTGTGGATCATCGAACATGGATTTTAGAACATGTTCTTTCCTCGTGACTATCGGAAGGAATCGTCTGTTGCCTGTTCTATCGGTCAGAAAACGGTCATTGTTGGTTGTTCCGACAAAAACACACACTCTTGGTCTTTGCTCCGTTCTGCGACCATATGGAGGTCTATACGTGTCTACCGTGGATGTCAGAAATGCTTTGATACTCTCAACTTCTTTTGCTTTTTTAGTAGCCAGTAGTTCTGCTAGTTCCACCATCCACATACCACGCAGCTTTTCCGGGGCTTTGTCGCCCTCAACCGTATTGAAGTTGTCGTTATACCATGCGTTATTGAGTGATAAGAGCCTCAAAAATGTAGATTTTCCAATTCCCTGCGAACCATACAACACTGGCATGTAATCAAATTTACACCCCGGATGGAATGCCCTGCTGATCGCGCCTAACATAAACAGTTTCATGCACTCCCTGGAATACTCTGTGTCTTCCACTCCCAGATATTCTGGAAGTAATTTGCTGATATATCCCGTCTTTTTATTCCACTTATTCTTATGAATGTCAGTAAGCATATCAACAACAGGATTGAATCTGTTTCTGTTTGCCACGATATTAAGTGCTTCCATGATCTTCTCCAGACTCTTTAGTCCGTATTTTGATTCAATGTACGACTTTAAATTACTGTCGTCGCTGTTACTCCATTCCCTGTACATGTTTACATGCTCCCACGGGAGACTTCCGCAAACAAAGGGTGCGTATGATAACTCATTATATTTGATATGTCCATATAAATCAGGGTCGTACTCAATGGCTTCACACATGTTCTTAATGCTCTGAATCATTGTTCCTTTTTCCGTAAAGTCAAACTCCGGCTCCCTCCATCCTTGCGTTGCAACCCCCTCTGAGTCAATGTGAATGGGCTTTCCTTTATCATATCTAGTCGCGCTTGATACAATGACTTTGACTTCCTGTTCAGTTAATGGAGGTGAGCAGGAGCTTTCATTCTCAGCCATGGTAGCAGCGAACACTGATTGATCTGAAGCCCCCTTCGCCTGCATCATACACGCAAAACGAAAAAGCATCTGGTTTCTTTGCCCTGCTGCCACGATATTCGGCATGGTAAAAGCTGTACTTTGTTTCTGATTGTCATGATTTAAGAAATATTCCACATTGTTGTCAGCCCTCGCAATTTCAAATTCGTCTGGAGAATATTCCCACTCATACCGATTGCCATTCTTATGTATTGATGGAGGAGCCACTACATATCCACCATTTCCACGGATATCTACGCCGTCAATAATTCCAGCTCGGTTCTTTATTTTGCCATTTCCGCGATAGTATAAATGATATCCACCGCGCCCTGTGATAGCCGTCCATGTTTCTGGGAAATCTCCGTGTTCGCGCTGCCAGTCTTCAAGTGAATGATATCCATCTATTCCGCGATCTTCGTCAATATCCAAATCAATTACAAACACATTCTGACTAACCGAACCAGTTGCAAGACCTATGTTTGCATTTGGATATTTCTGCCACCAGGCTTTTATCTGAGCCGCGTCCGTAGTTGCATCTTTGCATCCATTTCTAGTAAGTGGAACTTTATCACGATATTTTAGCGGAAAGACAGCAAATCCTTTTTTTGCGTATTCGATAGCTGCATCATACATACTCGGATATTCACTCATTGCTATCACCTGTGAGCCGAATCGAATTTACAACCATCAAACTCACCCCTTTCAAGTCTTTCTTTTAAATCTCTGTACAATATCTCTTTTATCAACTTTCCAGACGTTTCTTCTTTACAAAAAACCACATTCATGTTGTATCGAACCATCCATGCAACACTAGAAGCCAGAAATGCATTGGAGTTGAATTTGCTTCGATATTTACCGTTCAGGAGATTTTCCCAGTTTGAATTTTCGCATATGAGATAAATCCTACACTTCTGATCTAGTGCCCGTTCGAACTCTCTTTGGAATCTCTCACGCCCCCTGGTAAAGCATGTAGCCAATTCATCTAAATTCATTTTTCGCTCTACTACACAGAAAGGCTTAATTGTGCTATTGGTATCAAACAGCAACTCGCCACTCGGTAACACTGCATTATAGGTATAGTCTCCATAATCCAATGTTGCCCGGCTATACGGAGCGGAAAAAGATTTATACCGCTTTTCCGCTCGCTCAGTCGCCTGTTCTCTGGAATCAACAAGGATCTGGAAAGACTTTAAGACTTCTTTTTGATCGAAAATATCCATTAGTTGAATGGCATCTCCTCATCGGATCCATCTGGAATACTCATGAACCCATCTGAATTAGCGCGTGAAGAATTATTGCTGCTTAAAAGTCTGTCTTTTGGAATCCTATAATCGCCAGAACGGATTTTATCAACCCTGCAGAAGGATGCCAGATTGGTAGCTCTTCCAACACTTCCATCGTTCTTCTCGTACTCTCTTTCATTGAAAAGGCCTCCAGCAATCTTGCCTTTAAATTTCTGCTCATCCCAGTCGAAATGATATCCCGGATTGGATTCTTCAAGGGCTTCTGTGAATGTTTTGAAGCGTCTCTTTGTCCAGTTATCTTTTTCCGATCCGTCATCATTTGGAATGTTCAGAAGATAATTGCAGTGCCATTTTTTGTCCTCACTCTGCTGAGCCTTATATTCTTTTGCGTAAAAGCCTGCATATTCGCCTTCTGCGATATCACAACTGATTTTCACATACTGACCTACACTGTTATCACAAACTTCGGCTCCAAGAATTTTTACAACGTATCCGCCTTTTGGAAGTACATCGTAATCTCCATAAGCCTGTGTTTTTTCATAATCTCCAAATCTTTTGATTGCCATAGTTATTGTCTCCTTTTAAAATATTTGTTATAGTCACAGCACATGGAAATGGCTTCCTTTTTGCTCGAGCATTTCCTGTACTCACGAATTGCTTTATCATGGTATAATTGATGGATATAATGCGATTCGCACCTTATCCGATAGGCATACCGGCCTATTAGAAACACATACCAGTTTTGTTCTCTCATCAAAACTCCTTCATGACTTCAATGACCTTTGTGATATCATTCGGAATATATTCTTCTTCAAATGCTCCCAGCGGTGTTCTCGCGGTATCATTATGAGAAGTGGTTGAAAAACAATAGGTGTTTTCCTGCTTTACTGATCTGAACAACCAGTTGAATTTACTGTCGATATTGTTTTTCTCCGTTTTTCTGCCATTGGTCTTAATCCTGGTAAACTCATAACCTGCGTCAGTCATTTCTGTTTGCGTGTGGAACAGTAGGATTACTGTCAGATCATCTCTGAGCTTTGATGGAATGTCTACCAAATCCCAGATACTCGAGGCGAGGTCCATCCATTTGTCATAGCCCTTCTCTTTGCATCTCCTCATTTCGTCCGATACCATTAAGTTATTTACGGTATCAACAACGAAATAATGGATATGCGGTGCTTTTTCTGCAATGTTTAAAAGATATTTGACTATAGTCTGCGGAAAACTGGTCTTTACATAATTGTTCTTATCAGCGGAATACTGATCTCTCCAGCCTTTCCAATTAAGGCCTTTTCCATCGCAATCACAGTAATAAGTTTCTTCTGGATTGAGATTGCGAAGGGATGTGCTTTTACCACTCCCGGGTTCGCCCATGATTCCAATTAAGTTTGCCATAGTTCACGCCTCCACTTTATCGTACACGATATGTTTGCTACCTTCGATAATCAGAATACTTGCGATCTGGCGCATCGATAAAGTACTTTCATTGTAAATTTCTGTCAGCGCATTATACGCTTCCCCGGTCACTTTTACTGCCATATCTCGTTCTGACACTACTGCCTTTTTACGTGCCGGTATATGGATTTCAAATTCACTCACTGATATTTTCCTCCTTATATGATTTCTGAGCCGCTAAAAGCCCATTTAGAGCCTGTACGTAGCTCGCCAGTGTTCTTGCTTTGTATGAACTTTCGATGTAGTTATCAGCTACAAGGGAAAGCTGCTCGTCTATCAGACCAAGGATTTCGTCAATTCTCTCCTGCATCTTTTCTCACCTCGCTAAAGAAACAGTAAACATTGTCAGAACCATCTCCCCGTGCCGGATTCTGCTCGCCATTTGGAAAGATTCCACCAGCGCAATGATACTCAAGATGATTCAGATACATGTCCGGGTTCTCCCAGTCAAGAATGTACGCTTTCCGTCTGTTCAGCTCCTCCAGAAGCTCGTTCACTGTCGTTGTCAACTCCATTGTCGGCAGGAGCTTCAGCTCTGTCTGACTCAGCATCATTTAACGGACACCTCCCATCTATCAGAAGTTCCAGCAGAAAAGTTTTGATCTTCTTAAGCTTCTTGGATATTTCGCTTTCACAAAGATAATTAAAATTTATAGTCTGATACAAATCCCAATTGAATTTACTTCCGAGAATTCCGATAATTCCTTTATTTTTAACTCCTCTTACATTCAATCCGTATGATGAATATTCAAACGTAACATCAGCTGTCGGAACTTCATTCTCGACTCTTTTACAGAGTTCGTAAATTTCGTCAATCTCTTTCTCAAACATTCCCATTCTCCTTCCTCTCTGGCGTATCAATATCCCAGAGAATTCCATATACGATCATCGTGGTCATTGCTGCCGCAAAAAGCTGTCTGCCCGGTCCACCCCACTGCCAGAAGGGTAGGAATGTGGAAAAACCTCCGATCAGTGCGGCACAGATGATGTTTTTCAGATTATTCACTGATACCTCCTATGATCCACGCAAGGTTGCTCGCCACCAGTGCAGCGGCCGTTACAGCCCATGCGGTGAACCATCTCCTTGATTTTTTCTTGCTTTCTTCGACGATTTCAGTCGCAAGTGCTACTTCGATATCAGTCCATGTTGGCTGATTTTCGTTTCTAATTTCACTCATATCTAGCTAATTTCTCCTTATTTGTTCTTATTTGTCTTTACAATTAGCAGATAGAGGCTTATAATTAACCTGTACCTACTAAGTGTGGTTTAGTGGGTGCAAAGCTCCGGGGTGGAGGTGTCGACTCCCTCCGGGGCACCTACTCGATTTCCCCGACATATTCCATGTCGGATGTGTAAATTTTCTTTCCGTCAACATACAGTTCCTGACCGGATTCCAATGCGAACTCCATGCAGATTTCCGTATACGATGTTGCCGGAACGTCTTTCGTCAGATCAAGCTTTCTCATCCAGAGCCGCCTTTCCTCTCCAGACATATCCAAATTCTTCCCAGAGTTTCCGGGGTGAAATGACGTATTCCGTCCGGGCGTCCGATTTCGTTTGAGAAGTAATGACCTTATTACCCCGATAAGCTATCCCAATCGGCAGCCAGTCATAGACGATACCGGCTCTGACTGATGATTCCGAGATTCCGAGAATCTTACTGACGTCTTCAACTCTCAATCGCTCATTCGAGAACTCTGGCATCTGCGGGATACCCGATATGATTCTCGCAACCTCTTCAGCAAACTGATGAATTTCTGCATTTTCTTTGATGTAAGTATCAACTTCGCTCATTTTATGCTCCTTTCTCGTTTTCTTTCTGGTCGGAATTATCTGGCTTATTCTCGGAAAAACTTTCCGTCTTGCCGAGAATGTATCCTTTGTCAAATTCTGACATCTTAGGAATCGCGTCTTTCAGCTTTTCAACGATTCTTTTTTCTTTCTCTGACAATGCACTCACTCCTTTCTTGTGATATACTCCCAGTAAAGGGAGGTGATTAAAATGGATTTCAAAATGCCAATGATTGCAACCAATCCGCCATTGCCGTATAGCGTATATAAGCAGATGGCAGATGAGGAAAAATACGAAACATTAAAAGATATTGCTAACAGTGCAAAACAAATAGCTGATTCTGCTGTTGCTGATTCGATTAAAGCTAAGAAGAAAGCTAATGTTGCAACAATTATTTCTGTAATATCTGTTATTGTTTCGATACTTACCAACCTAGACAAGATAATATCCAACGTAAATTTCTTAATAAATCTCGTCCACTAAAACAAAGATTTATTAAAATGGAAAGTATGCTGAGTACGATTGCTACTATCGACCAGTCTACTTTTTTCAATCCGTTCACCTCCTTGCTTTGTGAGTTTATAATATCACGATGTGAGCTATATGTCAACATTAAATATTGACTTTGTGAGTTTTTTATGATATATTATCATTGGAGGTGAGGAAAAGTGAAAGACAGAATCAAACAAGTGCGCAAATCCCAGAAGCTTACTCAGACAGCATTTGGAGACATAATTGGAGTAAAGGGAAATACCATTACTAATTATGAAACTGGTTTAAGAAATCCAACAGATGCTGTTATCAAATCTATATGCAGAGAATTTGGAGTGAGTGAACAATGGCTCAGAACAGGAAAAGGAAATATGTTCGTTCCAAAGAGCAAGGATGAAGAAATTGCAGAAATGCTCGCGGACATACAGAAATCCGGCGAAGATTCATTTAGACACCGTCTTATATCCGCATTAGCCAGATTGGACGATGATGGATGGGATAAGCTTGAAGAGCTGATTGACATGATTTCCAATAAGTAAAAAAAAGAAAGACAAGGGCAATGCGCAAACCCTTGTCTTTTCCTTTACTATCCTATTAATCTTTTTATGTATGCGTATATCGTTTTCAGCCAGTGAATATTATCACAGTTTTCTATTAGTTCAATAATTTTTTTCTTATAATCCATACTATACCTCCTACCGTACAAAACATTTTCCAAACATTTGTTCTTTTTATTATATCTCATCTTTAGTACGATAGACCGGAGTTTTAGACAAATCACACCTTGCTAACTGCCAGAGATAGACTGGAATGTGCGTGATTGCAAAGAAAATATTTGCAAAATCAAACTTTAAGTGCGCTATAAGCAGAATTGATGAAAGAAGAATTGCACTCAAATAATCCTGCACAGGAGCACTCTTCCTGACGACAGTCTTGGCGACTGAACGCAAATGCAAGCGCTGATATACGTAGCTTGCACTACGATAGTTCTGCGATGTGGCTTTGCTATTATAGTTGTCTTTGATCCTGCATGAAATGGCGTGTTGCAGCAACACCAGTGTCAGAACGAGCAGGAAAAACGAAAACAGGCGTTTGATAACGCTCATATAACCCCTCCTAATAGTATTTTATTATACCCTTTAATAATTAATAATACAATTCTTAATATTGCACAAATATCGAGAAATTTACTACATTATTCGACAAAAATCGACATTTTGCCTGTTTAGTTACTTGTCTTTAATGTCATAAGTCAAAAATTTTTTTGAATTATTTTCACCTAAATCATTCTATTTCTTTCCCATCTGTTGTATAATGTTCAAAAAGGAGGGGAAAAGATGAAAAAAGTAAAAAATATTCTGATAGTACTGTGGACAATTTTTTCTGTACTATCGCCCGCAATACTTGGCGAATATAGCGCTGATAATATTTTATTCGCTGCTCTTATGGAAATATTTGGAGTTTTAGTGATAGGTATTTTCTTCGGAATACTGCAATTTATTTCAAAGAAAGTATCGCCATCTCAGCATGCAGAAACAGATGAAAATGTTCCAGTAGAACAACCTGTGCGGAAAATAACATTGCGCGTTGTATCCGGCGCAGAATCGTTTCGCCTTAATGAAAAGCGAGCAGTATTTATTGTAAACCAATGGAAAGACGGATACGTTACTGTATCAAATGATCCTACAAAATTTGAAATGTTTGATTACGAATGGAATGGCCCTGAATATAAAAATATAAGCAAAACAACCAGTACTTCAACCACAAAAGGGAAAAGCAAAGAAGAAACAAAAAGAAAAGGAAGATTAACTGGCGCAGCAATCGGTACCGTTCTTGCTCCTGGTGTCGGAACTGCTATCGGCGCGGCTGTTGGAACTGGCAAAAAAACAAAGGGAAAAAACACTTCTACCACAACTGGAAACTCAACCACCGTAAATTCAGACATGGAAATTGATTCTTTTGCATCTGTTAAATTTCGTAACATCGAAACGAATCAGGTTAATACTATCGGATTCTATTGCACCTCAAGGACGGACATTGAACTTAAAAGCTTCAATATAGCAAACACTTCTGATTTCAACGCAGGTATTACTAGCCAGAAAAATTCTGTTGAGCTTTTGAAAGAATATAAAAATCTGTTTGATGCTGGAGTTATTACGAAAGAAGAATTTGAACAAAAGAAGGCAGAATTATTGTAAATATAGGCTCCTGCTTAACGGCAGGGGCTGTTTTTTATACAAGGAGGAAGATCATGGCAAAAAGAAAGAAATACCCGAAGTTGCCGAATAGTTTCGGTTCTATCCGCTATCTCGGCAAGGGGCGAAGAAACTGCTATGCAGTGCACCCACCGGCAACGATTGGCGCAACAGGAAAAGCGATCCGTCCGCCTGCAATCTGCTATGTTGACGACTATCTGAAAGGGTTTGCTGTCCTGACAGCTTACAAAGCTGGGACGTACAAGCCAGGTATGGAAAAAGAGCTTGAGATTGCCCCTACAACGGACACAGACGCCCTTATAAGCCGTATTCTGTCAGACTACAATACATTTAAGGGTGCAGAGGAAAAGCACCCAGAAACGCACAAATTGACGTTCTCAGAAGTATATGAAAAATTCATTACATGGAAGTTCCCGGAAGACACTGATCTGTCGAAGTCTTCAAGGAACGCATACCACTGTGGCTACCTTAACAGCAAGCCCCTGTATGATCGCACCTTTGAAGACCTGAAGGCGCCGGATTTGCAAAAAGTTATTGATGACTGCCCACTCAAAAAGCAGAGTTTGAACACGATCCTGATGCTTTTTAAACAGATGTATAAATTCGCAATCTACTCAGAAATAGTCACGGAAAACAAGGCACTGTATGTTTCTGTCAAAACAAAAGATGATGTTGAGCACGGGACCCCGTTTTCTGATTTGGAGCTTCAGACACTCTGGCAGAACACCGACGATCCGGAAGTGCAGCTCATTCTAATCATGTGCTACTCCGGCTGGCGAATTGGCGAAGTATTGAAACTCACGACTAATCTTGAAGAGAGATATTTCCAGGGCGGCATCAAGACCGCAGCTGGAAAAGACAGGATCGTTCCGATTCATCCGGCCATATATGAGTTTGTGGAGAATAAGGTCCTGACGCAAAACGGCAGGCTCTGCATCTATTCCCAGACACAGCACCGAAACGCCCTGTTCTACCCTACACTGGAACGGCTGGGGATAATCGGCAACCCGAAGCACACGCCGCACGATTGCCGACACACCTTTTCTGCGCTATGCGAAAAATACGGCGTCCGGGAGAACGACCGGAAGAGGATGTTGGGACATTCGTTCGGAAACGATGTCACGAACGCTGTGTACGGTCACAGGACACTGGAAGAACTCCGGGAAGAGATTGAAAAGATAAAAGTTCCGTTTGTGACTAACTGTGACTAACCGTTCCTATTTTTATCGATTTTAAACCGTCTTAATCACTCTAACAAAAGTCTGCAAAGCCTTGATTTTACTGGCTTTTCCGCATTTTACAAGGGATTCCGTAAAAACATTTTCTTTAATCTAATTTTAATGAAAATCTTCAAGAATCCTTTATTTATGCGGGTTTTCAGACTTTATTTGTGACTAATTTGTGACTAACCGTGTAAATCTATATCTGTTCATAACATCGTAATTTGACGTAAAAAAAGAGAGCCGGGTTTTTAGGCCCAACTCTTTTTTTGACCGTCCGCTCGTGCCGCTGCTAACAGCCCCCGAATTGGGACATACAGCTCTTTCATAAATGCACAGCGGAATCGGTCTGCACTCTCAACTTGTGCTAGCCACACAGGGTACTATACGCATCATAAGTTCAATCCCTGTGCGACTATTGATAATATAACCTGTTTTGAAGGAAAAATCAATCAGAACATTATTTTGTGTTGGCTTTCATATGCTCAATCACTCTCTTCCATGTATCAATGCCGCAAGTTCCATTTGCCTTTACACCAACATTTTTCTGGAAAACTTTGAGGGAATCATATGTGTCATTCCCAAACTGTCCGTCAACTTCCACTCCCAGCATCGCCTGAAGCATTGCCACAGCTGTTCCGGAATTGCCTTTTCTCAGAATCGGGAGCCTTGTCTTGAAGGTGCCGGTGAGAGCAGTTGAAGGTGCGCTTGTTGCCTTTGCGCCAGTTGTAACAGCGATAGCCACGTGGTGATTATCGTTCAGAAGGATATCTCCTGCTTTCAGATAGTCGCCAGATGTCAGATACTTGCTGTCCGTCAGGACTTTCGCACCGGCAGCCTTCATTGCGGCTCTCATGTTTCGTGTTGTCAGATAAATGCTGACTGCTTTGAGCTTTGCGTTATTCAGACGATATCCAGCACCCTTGACGATAGCAGCTGTACTTGCACTGCAATCAGATTCGCAAGCTACCGTGATCTGCGCCGGATCGTAGTTACTTGCCTTCAGGTGCTGCCAGAACGTATACCGGTCGTTACTGTTACCGGCAGTGCCCTGATCGTACCCGATGAGATTGTTTCGTGCTGCTTTTGTCGCCATATCTGCAATCATGGCTGCGATTTTAGCATCATTAAATCTCAGGACGCAGAGCCACGGTCTGCTGTACCAGTTCATGATCTGATACTCTGTACCGGTCTGATCTCCTGCTTTTCCACCTGCATATCTTCCGTTTTCGTCATGTCCACAGTTACTGATTTTTACCATTGTTGTTTCTCCTTTCTGTGTCGTTCCTCTATAGTCCTTGTAGAACACATCCATATCAACATTTCCGCTGATTCCGGATACTTTCCTTTTGCTGGAATACTGCCAGCCTACACCAACCGGAACTCTCAACCGTTCTTGTAATGTTCCGTTATCTAGTCCTTTTTTTGGATAGTTGGCAATCCAACAGTCGTACTGCTTCAAAGCGTCTGTCAAGTAATTCTTGTACCAGTCATAATTGCAATAGATGCCAACCTTATATCCTGCTTTCTTCATTCTGGTCAAGAATGAAACTGCAATGTTCTCAATAGCCTGCTTGCCGAGTTTCCGCTGATTAGTCCACTCAAGGTCATAGAACACTGGAAAGTCCAGTCCGCGTCCGTTGAGCGCGGCAATCACATCCTCTGCTTCGTCAATAGCCTGTGCCGGTGTCAGAGCGTATGAATACTTGTATCCGCCGATAAGGATTCCGTTGCTCTTGCATCCTTTGTAGTTGTACTCGAATGAGCCGTCAACGCCGGACCTCTGGTGTACTCTCAAGATTGCGAATTTAATACCGGATTTAGCTACTTTCGACCAGTCCGGTTTTCCCTGATTGGATGATACGTCAATTCCTTTAATTTCCAATTTATCAACTCCTTTTTATGAAATTTTCAAAGTTTCTTAATCAACTAAATGGGAAGAGGAAAATTATAAAAAAGCATAAAAGCATGTGATCACCTGAGTTTTTGTCGATTTTATTGTTACGGTCCTATCCGAATTGCTGACAGTGATACCATCCGGAAGTGCTGATGTAGTCACGGTATATCCAATATTGATAGAGCCTCCGAGATAGAATACAACTATTGTTTTCTCGATTATGATTAATCCATGAGTGGCAGCACGTACATTTTTGATAGTAAGCGATTCGCCAAATGCTTTTTCGTACCTCAGAAAGGGCTTACTATTTAATTCATTAATCGCCCCCAGTACCGTCTGATTGCTCGTCTGCAAGTTGCTGATGACTGCATTGGTCAGTTTCCTGACAATCCAGTTCCAGATTCCGCTGAACGGTGAAAGTTTGTTTGTCTTCGTCACCGTATCATAAATCATCAATGTATCCGCATCTTCCGGTGTTGCTTTCTGTGTGTACTCGTTAAATTTACCCATTACTGTAATCTCCTTTCTAATTCTTTAATACGTTTCTCTTGCTCGTCAACCTTTGCACTGAGTTCCTGTATGGCTTTAATGGCGTAGTTCAGCAAGTACGGACTGTTAATCTGCTTAATGTCCATCTCACCGTTTTCGTCATATCCGCCGCCCAGTGCCAAGTTCGGGTCGATTTCTTCCAGTTCATCTGCCACGAAACCAATATCCTGATGCCATCCGCCCATCTGCTCTTTCCAGTCATACTGGCGGACTTTCATCTGATTGACCGTTTCAAGTGCGTCTGTTTCGCTGTTTTTGACGTTTTCTTTTAGACGGATGTCGGAAACCTGTCCACTTGTATATAGATAGTCTGTGCTGAAGCCAGACCCTCCCCATTGAGCGCGGATTCCTAAACGCCTGTGCACCATTGTTTCTCCGGAAGGCCTACCTGTTCCCGAAGAAAGGTAAGCCACTTGTGAACCATCTGCGCTTACAGACGCTACTGGCTGTCTTTTGAATTTATTGGATGTTTTCGATTGATTCTCTAAATCGTAGAACGTAAGAGTTCCATCGGTTGAAAAATTTGCTCCGAGTTCGCATCCGTCCGTAAAAAGTGAGTTAGTGTTTATTCGGACTTTATTATTCAGATACCGAATGATGTAGCCTTCCCACTTTTTGCTCGTATCACCTTCCATCCAAAGTTCAATAACCTTATTCTGGACTTTCTGTGCGAAAAGTCCGTACTTTCCAAGCATCAGCGCATTGTAGTTTTCTGAATCCGTATAATCGGTATACAGTCGTAATCCGGCAGTGTTAAGAGATACCATCGGTTTTCCGGTACTCTTGTTGTGTACGACATACCCGGTATATCCTAATCTCGATATCAGATTCCCGTCAGCATCGTAAATCTTCAGCTGACCGTTTCCGTTATTCATGCCGCCAAGACTGATAACACCACCTTTCATGGCATTGAAAGATATATACAGTGTCGTGTTTCCACTCTCATCCTTGCCATAATACAGACCCTTGAACTTTCCGCCGTCTGATAGGATATCAACTATCTGTTCCTGTGTCAGTGATGCCACATCAACCGCCACGGAAAACGTCTGATAGTCCGCAAGCTTCGTTTTTGCCTGGTCAAAATACAGCGAAACCTTGAGCATATTGTGAGCCTTGAGCGACAGGTTATTGACGTTAATACTCAACCGGTCAAGTGCCGCAGTCTGCGATACCGTGAGCGCTGACCATGTAGCGCCGTTGTCAGTGGATTTTTCAAGTTTCCACCATCCCTTTTGCGACTGTGCAATCTCGCCGTTTCCATCCCTGTAGAAAGAATCCACAATGAGCGGCGCCGGTGTTATCCTCTTATCTGCCCCCATCAGTAACACATCTGCATTACTCTGGAAGAAGTAAGTCCTTCCGGCATTTCCCTGTTCGCCTTTAATCTTTGTCCAACTGTATTTTGTTGGGTCAGTGCTGTCATCCGGTGTGTAATCGGTGTACTGCCCGATATACAGCTTATCAACGCTGTTATCCACGGAGAATCCGGCTTTTCCATCAGCACTGTTGGCGTAAGCGATGTGAAAATAAGGCGTCTTTCCGTCCGCTCCTGGTGTTCCTGGAACACCCTGTGCACCATCCGCTCCCTTAATCAGTGACCATGTGTATTTCGCCGGGTCAGTGCTGTCAGCTTCCACTAAATCCACGTACATGCCGATATATTCACGGTTTCCGTCAGATACCGAAAAGTCTTTCGTTCCATCCGCACTGTTGGCATAAGCAAGGTGCGTGTACTGTGTCTTTCCGTCTTTACCGTCTTTTCCCGGGATGCCGTTCGCTCCGTCTTTGCCGGCGTACTGTTTCGCAAGCGAAAACTGTTTCGATACGACAAGGTTATTCAGATATGCGGCTTTGATGTTCACCCATCCGCTGTCTGCGGTCAGCCCGGTGACAGTATAGGTTTTGTTTTCCTTGTCCCAACTTCCCTGTATATTCTGGGATGTCGTAATCGTATACGTACAGTTATTCGTGATATCCTGTGTACCGTACATAACGGTCGCTGTTGTGGTGCACTCCGGGAACTCTGTATAGTTGCCGTTGCTGTCAACTGGGATACCCTGATAGTCGTTATCAAGCTGCATGGTCATGTTTCTGGCTAGAGCTGCCATGTTCTCAACATCTTCAATTTTTTCATCAAGTGGTTTACCGCCGATCGTCACATAACTTCCGTCAAGGGTAACTGATCCGGTATCCATGTCTGCTTCAAATATCGCATTTCCACTTTTGCCTCTTACGATGAGCGTTCCTGCGTTAATATAATCGGCATTGATGCCCTCTGCATAGAGCAGTCTGGTTATTAATTCACCAGTCACCGCAAAACCGTAAGGATATGTTTTTCCGCCATCAATCGACACGGCAAATGCTTCTGCTGTCAGTTTCCAAATTATATTGGATTCTGCCATGGTTGCTTTGTTGTGCATATAGTATACGGTACTACCGTCCTGCTGCGGCTCCTGTGTCATATACAGACCACTCGAGGAATTGAGCGTTTCAGCTAATCTCTGTATAGCCTTTTCTCTTGCGGATGCTTCTTTTTGTACCATCTGGCGTGCCGCAACTATAGCCTTTGTGCTGTTCCCGTAAAAGTCACTGCTGCCCCTGATCGGATCATCGGCCTGTGTCTTAACTGTAGTCAGACCGCCTACATTTCCGGAAACGTCTGTCAGAGGAGTAAGATACTTATTCCCTGATCGGTCGTAAGTGTGCACCATGTCGCCAAACTCGACGAGTGGGTTGTACACCAGATCACCCTCAAGATTCCGGAATCGTGCCCCTACAATCTGTTCGCCAATGATATTCGCTACTGTCTGAAGCTGGTCGGTATCAATCAGCTCGTTCTCAAGCTCAAGGACGTACCCTTCTTCTCCGTACATGCCAGAATGCTCAGTATCAGTATCGTCGTTTGACTGCCCGTTCGTTACCTTAATTCCAGTTATGACTATATCGTCACTGGAAAGTGTAGGCGGATTGCCATAGTTCTTTAATTCCGGTATATTCGTCCTTTCAAAGTCCCATTTTACGAACTGTAGATTTCCGGAATAATCAATCCGGGCGTTCGCAGATTCGACCATAGCCGCATATCCGAACAACTGGCGAAACGTCATACCGTCAGGAATCTTCCTTATTATAATGTCGCCATGGTCCATGACCAGATTCATGCCTATGCCGATTGTTCCGCAAGCATCTCTAATAAGATTAATAAGTGACTGCGGCAGCTTTAGCCCACTGGTGTATGCCTTGTTTGCCTTATACATATCATCCAGCGCCGTAACATTGATGATATCCGAGTACTGCTCCGGCGTAGTAACTGTATAGACTCCCTTGTCGATAGTTTCAATGATATCTTTCGTGGCAGTCTGTGTCGCAACGATAGGATCTCCAGTGCTGTCCAGGATCGGGTTGTAGCTTTCATCCAACAGCGTACTTACAGACTCCGGCGCCGCATGTGACGTCTGGAGCTTCAGATAAGCGTGGATCTTAGCTCCATAGAAGTTGTAGTTCTTCCACTGTTCCTGATCATTGTTAATATTCAGTGTCAGTGTTTTACAGATAGTAGCGCCGACCGGAAAACTGCTGCTTTCCGCGCAGTCGGAAAACCCGTTGTCGCCGTTCATGATATCTTTATTGATAGTCTTTTTTGTTCCGTCAGGAAAGGTGATATCCACTGCCATTCTGACTGGCTCACCAGCTTCAAGCTTTTCTCTAAATGCGTTACTTATGTTAATCACAGTGGATTCACCCCCGTCATGTTAAATTCTAATGACGATAAAAACTTTCTATCGTCCGACAATTCCCCGATAGCTATGTTCTGCGTCTGTCCTACATAGAACGGTGCATTACGCCAAGCCCCGTAATATGGTGAGAAATAATGAAGTGTAAATTTATATCCTTTCGCTACCATCTGCAAGATTTTAGTTGCTTCCATCATTGGAATATCACTGGCCTTATATGTATACTGTTCTACAGTGAACATCGGTGTAAAGTAGCCTACACCGTATTGCGTCCTCTGACTGGATTCCGTGTAAGTCGTGGCAAAGGAGAGCGAGAGGTCTTTATCTGGTTGCCAAATTATTGTTCCGTTGATTTTATATTTTTCCATAACGCCCTCCTTTCTATGCCATCTCAAACGGGTTTCTGCCGCTTGTATCTCGTCTCATCTGCGCTTCTTTCATCATCTCGTCGAACAGTGTCCTGCGATTAATCTGAGCTGTAAATCGGTAACTTCCGCCGCCTGTCTGTCGTCCTGTGGTTTCTTCCCGGACGATCTTTCTGAGCAGAGCTTCCGGCGTCTCGATGTTGTTTCCCTGCTTCTGGTCGCCTAAGACCGCAAGGAACTCACTTCGAGGTGGAATAACTGCACCTTTTGCCAGATATGGAACTGTCGGAACTCGTGGAAAAGTAGCTTTAAATCCTATGGTCTTTGAGCCGAATGGAGTCGGTACTTTCCAAGGCCCAAATGAGAACGCCGATTCAACTGCGCTAATAACCCCATTCACTTTACTGATGGCACCGTTTACAACACTTATGATATTGTTCAGAACAGACCTAATAGCATCTCTCATTCCATTAAATACATTGACTACAGTGTTTTTAGCGGATGTGAATTTATCAACAATAGCGTTCTTGATTCTTTCAGCAAAACCACTAACGGTAGACCATATAGCATTCCATTTCTGATGTGCACTGGCCTTTATGTTTCCCCAGATGGTCGTCATTTTGGTAGCTAGGCCTCTGAGTTTCTTTCCAATATCCTCAACAAAACGTCTTGTTTTATTAGAAATCCAATCCCATACCTTTCCAGCCATTTCTTTGATCTTGTCCCAGTTTTTGTACAGCAGCACTCCGATTGCTATAGCTGCGCCGACCGCAAGGACAAAGACCCCACCTGGTCCGATAGCTGTTGCAATAGCTTTGATACCACCCATGATGCCACCCGTACCAGTCATTAGTGCGATAAGCCCCTTTGCGGCAATAGCGATTCCAGACACGCTTTTAATAACTCTCGACGCCAATCCTGCAATTTTTGCAGCCGCAAACGCTCCGATCAGAGCCGCGCCGAACGCTTCAATGATTGATTGATGGTCTGCAAAGAATCCCACCAAGCCAGACACCAGATTAATTATTGTCGGAAGTCCTACCTCAATGGCCCACTTTAACATCGGGAGAACAATGTTTTTATAGATCCAATCCAGCACATTTCCGATTGCTTCAATAATCGGTGCAAATGTACTGGTTAAATTACTGATAGATTCCAGTAATGGATAGAAGTTCAGATTTGCCGCCCATGTTGCCGTATCCTCTGCAATCTTTTCAACAAACTGCATAACTACTACAAGAGCATCTGCAATATTCTGTATGATCTGCGTTCCAACATTGTTCTTGTTCCACGCATCGGCAAAACCAGATGCAATATTCCCGATAGTTTTAAGCACGTTCTGAGCAATCCTCAGCATGGTCGTAAGCATCGTTGTGCCTGTGCCATTTGTCCAGACCTCAACCAAGCTTTTACCTACACTCTTAGCGAGCTTTGCAATTCCCGACAAAGCAATGTTTGCCGCGTCAATGGTGTTCTTGCCCTCTTTCTTCCAGGCGTCCTGGAATGGCTTCCAGAGCTTTTTAAGGAGCTTTGCAAGCTTTTCGGCTGATTTGCTCATCTTATCCAGAGCGGTTTCGCCCTCAGCTACCTTTCCGTAATCTACGTTGCTGACTGCGCTCGGAAGAGATGTTCCGCCACCGCCACTGCCGCTACCGGATGTCGACGGAGTTTTACTTGCTGTTGATGATGCATCCTGTGTAGAATACCGATTAATCTCATCAAGTGGGCTAAGATATCCTTTCGCCGCTTTTGCCGCATCTTTTGTTGCATCAGCTACATCTTCCGTAGAATCTGCTAACTTACCGGCGTTGTCCGCTGCCTGTCCGTAAGCATCCGCTGTGTCTGCGATTGCATCCGATCCGCCAAGTCCGGCACCACCTCCTCTCGTCTGGCCTGATGATTTCTTTCCAGTAATCAGTTCTGTGAAGCTTTTGAAAGCATTCGCCAGAGTCGCCAGTTTACCAAGAAGAATATTAATCACTTTCAGAACAGGCGTGAAAATATTAATTAATCCCTGTCCGACTGTTGCCTTGAGAGACTGCAACTGTAACTGCATTACCCTAACCTGGTTTGCCCAGCTGTCAGAAGTACGGATGAAGTCACCAGATGCGGCAGATAACTGTTTCTGCACAAAAGCCAGACGGAGAGCAACTTTCTCCTGTTCAGTCATTGCAGATGTGGTCTTGCCGTAGCCGTTCGCCAGTGCGTACTGGTCTAGTGCCGACTGGGTCATTACCACGCCGAGGTCCTTGAGTGTTTCCGTTTCGCCCGTAAACACTGATTTCAGCTTGATATAAGCCAAGTCCTGACTGATGTTGTAGAATGACGCCACGTCACCGGTCAGCTGCGTCAGAGCCGTTGACATGTCGTAAGCCTGTGCTTCTGAGAATCCGAACGACTTAGACATTGCTCCGAACGTTCCGACATACTTTTTTGCCATTGTCTCTGATAGTCCGGCTGAGGTCATGGCATTCTTTGCGAATTCGTTCACCTTATCCGACATGGTGGTAAATGTAACATCGACCACGTTCTGAACTTCTGCGAGGTCGGACCCAAGTTCCACGCACTCTTTCCCAAACTGCACCAATTTGCCGACAGCAAACGCCCCACCAATCAGCAGACCGATTTTTTTTACAGCACTTCCAAGGCCGTTAAATGACTGTTTTATAGCTGATACTCCATTTTGGACGCCTGACGTGTCCATTCTGGTATCAATAATGACTGAGCCATCAGCAGCCATGTGTCCACCTCCTAACTATTTGAGGTTCAACATCTCATTCAGCTTATCTTTATAAGCTTGCTCCTCGTCGCTGAGACGTGTTTTTATATCAATAATGTTCTTGTTCTCTTGATAGAATTTCTTTTCCCATTTATCGAGCTTTTCGCCCTTTGCCTTTTTTGAACGAATTCCAACTACGGTATTAAAAAGACATTCGCCAGATTCCATAAAGTATCCAAAAAACGTCCACCAGTGCATATAAGACACTGCTCTGATTTCTTTACCGGCAACCTTGTTTACCGCCGGAACAATCATGTCTCCATCCTGTTCCCAATCCATCAAACGGGGCTTTGGGTGGTTTGGATTATCGTCCAACTGTCCGCAGTCGATGAACTCCGATGCTTTCTGACAAGCTTCGTCCAAGCACTCAGCCGGTATGCTCTGCCAGTCCTCAAACAGAATCTGTAACATAACAACTGCTTTCGCCTGCTCGTCCAGTTCCGGGTCGTTCATAGCAATGAGAACGTCGATGATTGCTCTAAAATCCGTTCTAATAGAAAAATCCACCCCACTGATATTTAGTGAGGTGGGTAGCTCATAGGCGGTCATTTTGCATACTTCTCCGTATACTTATTGACTGCTGCCTGCATTTTCTTTTTTCTCTTTTCAATTTCCGGCGCGATTGCTTCTGCGATCTTATCCAGAACGATATAGGCGAATACCTGACCATTGCCGAATACAGTTGTTGCGGTAATTGGTTCTTTAAACAGGTCCTTAGATGCTTCATATCCGAGCAGATAGTTGATTTTGTCTTCAATCTGTTTATTGAGTTCAGCCATCTCTTTACCGGAAGTAACTTTCTGAATGGAATCTTTGAGCTGCTCAAAATATTCTGTCAGTTCTTCTGCACGTGCTGCTACATTAATGTCCGTCGGATTAAGTTTGAAAGATGAAAAAACTTCGTCTTCGTTATTTGTGAATGTAAAAATAAGAATTCCATCATCAATTTTGGTGTTAATTATTTTTGCCATTTGGCGTGCCCTCCTTGTATACGTGCTTATTCGCTGTCAGCTGCAAATGTTCCGGCGGAAACATCAAATTTTCCTTTGACTCGTTCACCGGTATAGTTAACAGTAAATGGAATCTGATAACCGGACGTATCACCGCCGTAGGAGGTCGGCACAACATAGCAATCCTGCTGATATGCTTCATACTTGCCTGCTGTGGCTTCTGTCCAGAGATGAACCTCAACTGCTTTTGTTTTGAGGTTATCGTCTTTGAGGCGTCCGTCTACAATCTTCTGTAACGCCGTGAATAGGTCAGAAGTAGTATCTGCATAGAACGGATCAGCGTCAGAAGAAACTTCGTAGCCGTTGTGTTTGAATGTGGATTCTCCAAGAATATTTTTAGATGTTTCAGTATCTGGATTGAGTTCTACATTGTACTCTTCCAGATCTTTTCCAAGACGCTCATACTTCGGTGTCAGTCCCCCACAGAGGGAACCTGCGTCGATGTAATGAGCCATATATTTACGGTCAATCTTGCCTGTAACTGCCATAGAAATGTCCTTTCTGCCCATAACTTTTAAAAGGCTGTGTAGGTTAGCGACTATCTCCAATTGATAGCCGGTTGTTACTTGTTATATTACTTCATAGGTGTTTTCGTAGCGTACTGACAATGGTAATAACCAGTCCTGCACACCACTCTCCTGCGGTTCTAAACCATAGGAGTTATCGCGGGTGATACGTTTTATCACTCGCCCTTGTGAAAGCTCAGGGAACGCATTTAAACGTGTCTCAGAGCCATTTATGACAACTGGTTCTCGACATATCCACTTGCCGAGATTATCAAGGAATTTCTGAACAGATAGCTTCTGCCGTTCCTTATCAGATGCTGTGCGGTATACCACATAAAATGGGTACTGGCACACTTGGTGCATTGTTCCGCAAACATCTTCTTTTTCTGAATAGATTAAGGCTCCATTATCTGCCGAGAATGCAATTCCCGATTCCTTGCCGAGTTCTTCAAATTTAATTGTTTCATTTTCGTATAATCCCGGATACTGGTTCAGAAGTGCTTTCATGGCATCTGTCAGAATCTCATACCCGGTCGCATCTTTTCCAATAGGCTTATCCGCCATGTCTGCCACCTCCTGCCTGTGCTTTTACTTTACGAATCCATGTACTACCGTATTGCCGTTTTGCGGCATCGAACCATTTGGCCTGCGCCTGTGGGTGTGCCTGCTTGGTATATTCAAGATTCTCTTTTGCGGCTGTCTGACCAGAAAACTGACTGACGAGGACTTTCTTTGCGTACTGTCGAGCGTAAGGGCTTCCGGTCAGTTCATCTACCATCGTTTTTCCCATATAGAGAAATCTGCCGTAAGGTGCTGCCGCCGCACAAACAAAGCCTGTGCCTTGCATAGAGGAACTTTTTGCCCTTGTCTCATCAATGAAATCTCCTGAAATCATCGGCATAAACGGTACCATGCTGTCCATAACCATTCCATCAAGGAGATACTGGGCTTCTTGGTACTGTCTGGAAAACCTGCTCATATTTAGCTTAATTTTCATATCTCCATCGACTATAGAGAACCCTTTGAAATGTTTAATCTTACTCATATTACCTACCCAGAATCTCAAAATGCGGAATCAATGTATACGGACCGCCCACACTGGTAATCTTGAACACGTTATCCTTGTTCTCATTCATGTACTGATAGAATCCATTCCGATAATCACTGTCAGATACCGTTCCGCCAGTCCACTCACCCTCCCAAAAAAATGATTCATCTGAGAATGTAATAGTATCCTCCAGAGCGTTGTTAATCTGTCTTTTCCACTCTTTAGGCGGTACATATGGGAGAATCTTGCCATTCTTGTCAGCAATGGTTATATCGCCGTTCTGGGCGATACAGCGTACGTGTAACTGTGCGTTGTCTGTTGCGTCTGGTCCGTACTTTTTAAGGATTGCTCCCTTGTCCGTAATGAGGTCAACGCCGGATAAAACATGAGGGTACCAGTACGCATCTCCAGTTGTTTTGCTTTCGTAATAGTTGAAAACTGTTACTGTTTTGCTATACATGATACCCTCCTATCCCTCACATATTGCTTTTGAAAATCTATCAGAGAATGATTTTATTCGGACAATATTACCCTTACACTCTTCCGGCATTTTCCCGTAAAAGATAATACTTTCTGGGTGTAACTTCTCAATCATGGCATTGTAACCAGAAAGAAACAGTTCTTTCTTTTTCTTTCCATTCATACAACCAACAGAAGATACTGCAATTGTTCCGCCCTCTGGCTCCCCATCGAAACACCAATCGTAAGAATCCGGCGTGCTCCATGAGATTGTTGGAATCACGCGGCAACCATATTCTTGCAGATATGCACCTATCCAGTGTTTTCGGTAATGGTTGTATATCTGGATAGCTTTCGGAAAATCGGTGTAGGTGCTGAAATCTGGTGTTAGAATGTACCGGAATTTACTCAGCTTGTCCACATACCTGTCTGGATTTCTCCATAGTGCGTCAAATTGGTAATCATCTAAGAAGAAATGAACCGTTTTCCTTTCTGGATTACTGCATTTCCCTCTTGCATAATTGAAGCCAATGAACTCACATTCCCCTTCGAATGTTTCCGGGTATATCTGCGGTATGCCGTATTCACCAACGCCGGGAAAGATACGGCGGTTTAGATTTTCGTAGGCCATACTGGTTAATTTATCCGCCATGCGCTACTTTCTCCGTCTCCGTCTGCGGATCACGCGATTCACTTTTGCATCTGCACGTGATCCACTGGATAATGTTCTGTTAGATGCTGTTTCTCTGTCAAGGAATCTGTTTGCTACTTCTCTGTCAGCTTTATATGATTTCTGTTCTTTTCTTCTTTCAGTTCCAGACACAGCTTTTGTGGTTGCACCATTCGATTCTACCCGCTGCTTAAATTCCTTTACAGACATATTTGCAGGCGTAGGCTCGGGTGTTCCACTTATTCCACGCTGATAATAATTTGTTCCGTTTCGATTGGAAAAATAATATCTTGTGGTCTGCCCGTCTCTGGTTACATCCAATCCAGTATTACCACCAGCCCCTATTCCGCTACTTCCACCACGTCCGCCCAATAAAATCACTCTTTCATAATATTCTGTTTGATAAGCTGATTCACTCCGGTTGCTGACAGTCCATTAAACATGCCGACTGCAACTGCCGTAATATAATCCGTTGCTGGAAAATCTGGGATAATTCCCATTCCGACCGCTCCGAGAATCCCACCAATAATCGCCATAATTACTGGAATCCATTCATCAGAGATTCTTTTTGATGCTTTACAGCCCATACCCACGATGTAGCAGATCATAACGATTGCTACGCATGAGCCTAATGTTGATATGTCCATATAATCACTCCTTTATGCTCCAAAATTCAGAGAAAAAGGCTCTCGTAAAGCCTTATATATTTCTCTTTCGATATCATCTTTATATGCCGTTGTGAGGACACCACCGACATTTATAGTCTTTGTTTCTCTCATAAGTGGTTGTGATACTTCTTCTGTAATGCTTGCATCTAAATAGGCTACTCCAACATTTTTACCATTCCAACACTGTTCTTTGTCTGGACAGTTTTCACAGTCTTTTCGCATATCTGAATAAGCCTTTTTATTGCAAATCATACTCACACCCCCGCATATAATACTGGTATTCCATCATCCGTCCTTACTCCCATCAACAGCGGTAAAGCTGTCTTAAGAAGTAAGTCGTTCGTTTTCTGTACGTCCCCGGCGGCGGCATATACTGCACTCCATTCCTTTGCACTCGCTCCAATCTGCTGAGGCGTGGCGTAGGAGATGGATTCACTGCCAGAGGATACAGAGGTTACAACGCCTGTCGTGCTACCACCGGACCCGATTGTGGTTGATGTACCACTAACAGCGGCATTGGTAGCATTCTTCTCAGCAAGCTCAATCTGATACATTAATTCAGCCAATGAACAGACCGCCTTTTTGATACGCTTCTGTGAGCGTTCATTTGTCGGCAGTCCATCCACCAACCTGTCAAACGTCATTGTGTCCACAAAATCACTGGCTCTTTCCGCCAGTCGTGGAAAGTCGGTTTCTGGCACAACTGAACCGAAATATGAAGTTGTGTAAAATTCATAATCTGCGTAAGCCATGCCAGTCACCTCCTACATTTATGATTTCGCTGTTACGCTTGCACTTCCGGCGTTCAGTGCTTTGTATGTTCCATCACACTCAACCACTGTGATCTTCTGTCCGGTTGCCGCCTTAATGTCAGATTTTCCGTCCCATGTAGTCCAGTTTCTGAGATTCTGTCCATATCCGACAGTTACTGCTTCTGCTGCAACTTTGTATTTATATACGTTGTTGGCATTTTCCTTAGCCGGATTTACAGTGATTTTTGTATCACCACTTGCTGTCCCAGCCACGGAATTTACTGTCAGAGTACCAAGTGTAGGTGTCTCATCAATGGTAATTACTGCGATTGCGTCAATGTATTCTGCAAAAAGAGTCAGTCCCATAACCGCAAACGCTTCGGACACTGCTGTGTGGTAGTTGCCCTGAGTGTGGAATCCGATCAGGTTTGTCTCGCCAGATACAGTGTATACAAGACCTGCTCTTGCAAAGTCAGATTCGTTCGGGTCAACATAGTACATAACGATGTTCTCGACAGGGGTGGCGATAACCTGTCCTCTCGGGATTTCGCTGTCAGACAGTAAAAAGATTGTGTTGAATCCCATAAAGTCCTTCATATACTGGAAACCGAACTGATTCTGAATAGTGATTTCAGCTGCGCCAAGATATTCATATACATCCAGAATGTTGACAAATCCAACAACGCCAGTCGCATTCCTGTGCATCTGTTTGAATTTGTTCTCTACTCGACCCTTAGCCATTGCCAGAGCCATCTGGAAAGTTGTTTCTGTGGAAGTAAGCGTACCGGTTTTCAGATAATCGTAAAATCTTCCGGTAACATCAGTCTGAAGCTGGAAAAGAAATTCATCATCGGTCATCTGAACAGCGTTCTCGTAACCATGATCCTTGATTGCTTCGATAGATACAGCCTTTGCGTACTTCTCAATAGTCATTTCCGCATAGGTCTTTTCTTTTACGGTAAACTTGCTGTAAGGGATCTCCTCGCCCTCACCAACATTTCCGCTCTGTAAAGTACCCTCTGCGTACTTGGACTTGAGTACAGCACCCGGCTGCTTTTTGATAGGTCTCATGATGCCCAGAATATCACGTAAGTGCTGCCAGTTTCTTTCGAATCTGGTTACAAAGTCAATCTCACGTGCCGTGACCTGGATATCATTACTCATAATAAGATTAGCTTTTGCTGGCATAAAAAAATCCTTTCTACCCATAATTGTTAAGGTATTGGGTTAGCGGCTATACTCTGGCGTGTAGTCGGTGTAAAAAAAATCACTGGAATAACTGGATATTCTGAGCAATAGCAGCCTGTCTCTCAGACGGGTCTTTAATTGCTTCGATATCTTTCTTTGTCATAGTTCCCGGTGTCCGCTGCTGTCCAACATGAGTGGTAAATCTTGCCTGATTCTGCTGAGCCTGCTGCTGAGATTCATCCACGAAAGCGGATGCGTCAGACTGTTTCATCTGCTCAATCAGATCGTTCAGTCCAAGGATTTTACCGTCTTTCAGCTTTAATCCGGCTTCTTTGATGTCTGCCATGACTGACCTTTTTGCAGCTTCACTGGAAAATTTAACATCATCAAGTGCTGCTTTGAGCGCGTCTGAAAAATCGCGGTCATAGATCTTTGCATTGAATTCCTTCTCTGCGTCCTCAGCCTTCTTCTTCCATCCAGCAAGCTCTGTCTGAATGTTCGCCGGGTCGATACCATCAAAGCCTTTTAAGGTTTCCTCTGCTGTCTCAGCACGTTCTTTCCAGTCATCACGTTCTCCCTCAACTTTCGACAGGGTTTTCGCTACTTCTTTAGCATTCTTGTAATGCTCAGAGAGTGCTTTTTTCACATCTGCCTGCTTGTCCTCCGGAATCTCAATTCCAAATGATTTTAATGTGTCAATAAGTTTCTGCATATACATCCTCCTGGTCGTGTTTATTGACCTGCCGCCGCAGGTAAGTGGATTAAGCCAGTTAGACCACTGGCAGGGTAATTGCAGGAGACGGATTTGAACCGCCGTTCTCAAGGATATGAGCCTTGCGAGATTCCTCTTCTCTATCCTGCGATGTACATATCTGGAAGAACCATTTCAGCACGTTCACTTATTGCCTACTTTAAGGGAGACCACTTTACAATCCGATAGGCAGCAAACATGTCCGGAACTCGGAATTACATTCCCATGCGCTGCCCTGCGCTATTCCCACGCCAAACTTTCAGGCTCCAGACAAGCGGAACGGATGGATTCGAACCATCAAGACCTAGTCTACGACCAGGCCGTTCCCAGTTACTTGCACATTCCGTCAACCCGGATTCCCGGGTTAGCAAGGTGTTTAACGTGTCATGCCTGCCACGAGTTATTTCGGGCATCTGTCCGCCCATTACCTTTTACAAGGAGGTGCGTACTGTCTATGTGAGTGAGCAAGTCATTTAGACAGTAATGGCACGTGTCGGAAATTGCATCCGCTTTTCAACCTCCAGATTCCGCCCGAATCTGTTTCTGTTAAGGACACGCACCCGTGAAAGGAGGAATCAATGAAAAAATGTCTATGTCAAGTGGCGTCAACCACTTACGAATCTTCCCTATGAATATATTTTACCACAAAGTATCCAAAAAGTTGTGGTACATGTTTTAGCTAATTAGAGCATATCCCGGAGCTTTTCCACGTATCTTTTAACAAGATCACGTTCCTCCCGGCACTCCGCATCCTTGGACATATCGCTCATTTCTGTTGTGAGTTCGTCCAGATGTTCTTCCAGAGCGGCAAGCATCTTTCTCTTGCAGTCCTCGGATTTGCCGGAACGATAGCTCTGTTTCTGCGTCATATAGTCGTCATAAGCATCTCGTCCGTCAGAACGGCTGTAATGTCCTCTGACATAATGCTCACCACGTCTGGCATAAGAACTGCCCCGATCATAATCTGGCATCATTCTGCCGTCATTCGAGCTGTACCTCCCCATGCCATCACGTTTTCTTCCGCGTTCGCTGTAATCGTCATTGTATTCGCCACGCATCTCATCAAGGACAGCGTTGTAGTACTCTACCTTCTTATCCCAGTACTGAGTGTTCTTGATATCTTTGTACATATCAATCAGTTTGTATGTCATTTCCAGATTTCCAGTGGTCAGCCCACTATCTGCGATTTTTGCAAGCTCGTCTTCTATCCTTGCACATAAGTCTTTAATGTCTCTCATAATCACACCTCCTACGCTTCTCTGGTCACAACAATGTTTGCGTTCGCAACAGAAATTGCTTGATCGCTAGTGTTCTCTATCGCGATATTAACGCAACATCCGCGAGGTACATCAATATAGATACCAGAGGACACATTGTTATACTGGTCTACTGCTGCCGGTGTGGAAATCATCTGTGAAGATAATACAGGCTCGCCAGAGATTGCAATAGCCAGAGAAATAGCTCCGACAGTACCGCCTGTTGGAATTGCGATATTACCAGAAAAATCCACGAAGAATCTTGCTTTACACTGGTTGGTCAGTCCTCTCAGGGTAATGATTCCGCTTCCCTCTCTGTGCTGAATACAGTTAGAACCTTTGACTGCTGTGTTTGAAAATACTACGTTTCCATTTGCTGCTACAGTCTGAGCAGCTACATTTGTAAATTCTGCCATAAAAATACTCCTTTCATATCACAAAAGGACAGGTATCAGCCTGCCCATCTGTGTAATACGGCATAAGCCGACATCCGAAATCAATCGAAAGATACTCTCGATATGAAGTTATCAGCAATTGCATCCAGTGTTACATCCGCATCCGTAATATGTGTTCGGGTTAGGAACCTGATATGCCGGAATCGGTGCCGGATTAATCGCATTAATGAGCTGCTGTGTCTGAGAAGCCATTGCAGTTGTGAGAAGTGCGCTCTGGCGATCCTGAGAAGCAGCACGTCTGAGATCATTGTTTTCAGCCTGCAGGTTAGAAATCTTTTCATTGCAAAGATAATCAAGAATGGCTCTTGTTCCAGCATTCTGGCTGTCAATAATGTCTCTTGTGTTGTTGTTCATGGTGTTCTGCAATGCGCAAGTGTTGGTAGCCATATCATATCTGATCTGAGCCTGTCCTTCCCTGTTGTCGCAGCAGCACTGAGCTAACTGGGACTGTAATGCATTTGTATTCTGCATATTTGCTACAGTGTCAGCATTAATAGCCTGCTGAATGCCGAAACCAGTCTGCATGATGTTTGTGTTGATTCCGTTAAATCCGGTAAGCATACCGTTATTCATGGCATAGAAGCCATCACACAGGCCGCTATTGATTCCGTCAAGCTTGCTGATTACAGCGGAATTGTCGAATCCTCTCTGAATATCTGCCTGAGTAGCTGCTGTAGCTACATATCCTCCGCCGTTTCCATTATTGCCCCAGCCGTTGTTTCCCCATCCGCAAAATGCGAACAAGAAAAGCACGATAAGCCACCATGCGCCATCTCCGCCAAACATTCCATCATTTCTGTTGTTCCCGGTCAAAAGAGCAACGTCTGATGCTGTTAAATTTCCATCCATAGTTATAATCTCCTTTTTTGTATTTACATCAATCTGGCCAGATTGTAATGTACTATTTCATGTTATTCAGCAGATTCTGAAACTGCCCTGCCATCTGCTGAACCTGGTTAAGCTGCTGCTGTGAAATCCTTCCTGACTGCAACATTTTCTGGACTTCTTCTTTTGGGTTCCCTTTGTAATTCTGTTTAAACTGCATGAATTGCTGTATCATCTGCATTGGTCCGTTTCCCTGTGGCATCCCACCGCCAAGTGCGTTAAATAATGGATTACTCATCTGCATTTCCTCCCTTGTTTGCTGATTCCTGTATGGTATTAGCGCTGACAGGCTCAGAAAATGAATTTAATCGGTTTATGATAGCTTCGTATTTGCCCTTTAAATCGTCATATTCCTGTCTGGTGACATATTTACTGTCCATGTTCTGAACAGGCTGTTTAGGCGGCATCTGAGAGCCTATCTCGTGGTATTCAAATGTTCGCAGTGGCTGCGGCATGCCGGATACATCTGTGGATTTTATGTAGAACTTTTCGCTCTCACTGTCCATCAGTAAAACGCTTGTCCCGGGTGCTACCAGATAGGATTTTGCGCCGACTTCGCCAGACACCCACAGAATACCATTGTTATTCTGCTGGGGTTGCTGCACTGGTTGAGTTGGCATCTGGACAGGCTGTTGCTGAAACTGATTCATCTGCCCCGGAACACCAAAACTATATTGATAAGGATTGTTATATAATGCCATCTTATACACCACCTTTCTGATTATATTTTTGCACAGAAATATTAATCTAAGAAGTTCAAAAAAGTATCAAAAAAGTATTGACATATCACTCATCGGGTGGTATTCTAATATCAGAAAGAGGAAATATGATATTATTAAGACAGTTAAAGAAAAACAACCACACAGACCCAGGAGGGCGGACAGGAGGAAAAAATGATAAAATATGATTTGGTGAAAAGAACGGCAGAATTTAATCGCAAAAATAGAAAGGAGATTAAAGAAGGATGTACGGCGTTAGATCCTTCTCCTGAATATATAAAAACATTTGATGCTTTGGAAGAAGCGAAAAAAGAGCTTGCCAAGTATCAAACAAGTATTAGCAAATTCAAAACCGGTATGACATTTTATGAGGTTACAGAATACGTGATTGAAGAAAATAAATTCGAGTATGACGATGATGAAAAAAAGCTCGTACAGACGAGCTTTATAGACACATTAGAAACTACTTCAATGGAAATCAAAGTTGTTGAAAAACCCAGCTATGAAACAATTGGTGTTTATTCTAGCCTGGAAGAGGCGGAAGAGGCAGCAAACGAGTATGACGGAGACGGAGAGCCCTATATAATACTTTAAAAAAATAAGTCAGAAACACAGGACGGAGTTTTACGTCTTGGAAAGCGTCAACCCGGACGAATACGCTCCAGATCATTGCGACGGGGACATTATAAAACGTTGGAAGTAAGAAAGGAAGAATGAAATATGGACATCAAGGAGATTCGTTTGATTTCCGGATTAAGTCAGCAAGCTTTTTCCGATAAGTACAAAATTCCCAAAAGAAGCATAGAGAACTGGGAGAGTGGAAAGCGAACTCCGCCAGAATATGTTATTAGTTTGCTTGAGAGAGCTGTGAAAGAAGATATTAAAAAATAGAAGAATAATAAAAGGAGGTGAAAAAGAATGTATGATGAATATACAATTGGAATTCTTTCCGAATATGCGTATTGCATCCAGCTGGGGCATGATATGCATATCGGAGATACC
>ERZ1034939.177-NODE-177-length-45567-cov-5.779223_pt1 | contig 45567 bp, 73 predicted proteins | sample MGYA00520626_ERZ1034939 | MGnify/ENA primary metagenome ERZ1034939 (study PRJEB33766, sample SAMN09781751) | gut metagenome | biome: gut microbiome | host: Homo sapiens | place: Madagascar | study: EMG produced TPA metagenomics assembly of the PRJNA485056 data set...
GGTCATTTGAGCTTGGCATTTTGGCCTTACAGTACAGTTCCAATGCCTCTCGAATGACCTCAGACTTCGATTTTCCGGTCCGCAAACTCACCATTGCGAGCTTCCCTCGGTCCTCAGGGGCCACTCTGACAGAGATGCGAACGTCCTTATTCTGCCTGATTTCCACCTTCTTTCACCTCCTCAAACGGCGCTTTTTCTCCTGTCCAACCACAATCTTTGCAGTAGAAAACCTCTTCGCGCTTGCCTGGCTCACCGCCTACAATCGTGCAATGACCTAATTTGTATTCATCTTTGAACTTCCAATCCAAATCAACATTGAGAATTCTCTTACATTTCGGGCAGTGAAAGTAATCCTTTTGATTAGGATTTGCGTTCATGTAGAGCTCAATATAGCGTTTCTTTTTGCGGCTGTAACCCGAAATCAGTTCGTGAACACTTTCCACAGTTCCTTTTGGCCCTTCCCAATATGGATCACTTACTGCTCTCTTACAGTCCTCATATTTAAGAGTGTCAAGGCAATCGAGAACCATATCAAGATCTCTCTTATCAAACTTCAAATCGCTCATAATCAGCCCTCCTTAGGCATACTTTTCTCCGTCGTTTACCCAGCCACAAAACGCACATTTACGGCACAAATACAATCCATGCTTTGCATCACCCTTGATTTCAGCTACGACTTTCTGTCTGCATACAGGGCATTTCGTCTCGGCTTCATCAACAATTTTCTTAACTTCCTCATCCAAAGGCATAAATATCAATCTCCTTTCGTGGTGTCGAAGATGATAGTTGAATAACCGTAACTATTTGATCCTACACACCAATGCTCGATTTTTCTATCAAATATTGTTTCGTCAATACCTTTAATATTTGGCCACTCTACCGGGCAAGTACGAAAACTTTCATACCGTAGAAATGATCCATCTTCTTTGAATGTCGGGACTCGAATCATGATATAGATGCCACTATTTGCATCCTTCATAAATTCACGTACAGTCATTACTTTTCCTCCTTCCAAAAACCTTTGAGGCGCATATGGTACTCTGTGGCGCAATCCGGGCACAGGTTCTTCCCTTCCCAGATCTCCCAGCCTTTGAGTTCTTCGTAATGATTACAATATGGATCAATCAAACCATTACGCTGCATAGGTCCATTGTATTCCGAAAATCCAGTATTCCCACATCGGTCACAAATATAAAGCTTTCCGATTTTAATCATTTGCGTCTCCTTTCATAAAAACAAAGACCCCGTGTTTCCACAGAGCCTTTACTCTTTTAAGCAGTGATTATTTGCATAATTCTTTTCAGATGTGCAATACAATCCGGATGTTCAAATGTCCTTAAATAGTATTTAACAAGAGCAGGTTTCGTTCCATGAATATCCAGCTCTAATTCGCCGTTTTTCTTAGCCACTTTTAGGCAAGTCAAACCGCATTTTAGAGCGATTTCATAGCAATGATTAAACCATTCCTTTCTTTCTACCATATTAGGATACTCGAAAACATCGGATGTATAGTACACTATTCTGTTCATACTATAATCACCTCCATATAATGAGATGATTATTTCGCGGCTTCGGTCTTTTTCTTCATAAGATCACGGTATTCTTCTGACGAAATAGGATAGACGTTTCCGCAATCCACCAATTTCTCGACGGTCTCGCTGTCAATGTCAGTCTCCTCCCCAGTAATGATCTCACTCATCGGCAGCCCTTTAATCCACTCGCAAAACGTCTGCCACTCATCTAGCTTATGCCCTTTCCGCTGATGGTAAATATTTGCCAGGACCTCATAATTGACGAGCAAAGTCCGCTTCTGGTTATAGGAGCTCGGCAACAGCTGGATCATCTGCCACCAGTCTTCTTTATAGTCGGTATGCAAATATCCATACCGATGGCAATTAAGCTCAGCGAGAATAGCTTTAAATGTAGGCAGTGTCCCAGGATAGAGGTGTTCAATAGAGAAATCATCCAGCTCAAACTCCTTATCTGCAATCGTGTGCATGGTGGAGCAGCTATTCCCAACAGTACCAACCTTGTAAGTATCCATCTCTTTCCACCAGTACAGCGGCCCCGTAACGTCCATAGTCACCGTAATATAGCGCCGATACTTCGCATGACTCGGCCCAGCCTTAGCGAGTTTCTTCATAAGTGCCTGATCATTAGGGCCAATTTCAAAACAGGAACCATCAGGATTACTTAGTACAATTGTTTTGTCATAGAGACCATCATCACAGAATCCAGGGTTCGTGTCATTATCTCTACAAAAATAGTACGCAGCACTATCACTCTTATCCCAGCTGTTAAAAGAGTTCCGAGCCCCACGAATGGCCGCCTCCCAGCCATGAATATCAGTCTTTTCAATTTTAATCATAATACCTTTTCTACTCCTTTCACTAACTCAGTTCCACGACCATTAGGTCTCCAGATATATTTGGCTAGAACATATTTGGCATTGTTAAGATACAAAATATCATAAGCACTATCTGTATCATTAGCAGGCCTGATAAGGCTGCCATCAATCTTGTAAATTGAAATGGTCGGCATACATCCATATTGTGAATTCTTATTAAGGTCTTCAATAATCTGCTTAAAACGAGGGAATTCTTCATCTGAAATAATCGCCAAGCCCTTAGTTTCGTCATCGCAACCCCTATTTACAATATAGTACAAATCATCCATTGCGATTTCGCCTTCATGGGTTCCGATTGGGTATTTCGCATTCTTCTCTTTCGAGTCATACCCAGCTGCTTTCATATAGTCGTTAAACCCTTCATTAAGAGCATACTGTGCAGGGTCAATGTGCTCCAAGTTCTGTTCAGAGACTGAAGCGTAGCGCCCCTTTTCGCCTTTAAATAATGCATCTCTCAGCACAAGGTATCTGACAGGCCATGACCGAAAAAGATCCTTGATGACCCCAGTCCGCCCTTCATTAACGATCTTCACCCTATCTCCAACCTTAAAGCTCATCACTTTTCTCCTTTCTCTTTCTCTCATGCTCGTTAATCCAGTGAAGCTCATGATTTTCCTCATCAACAAACTTCACTTCCCAAGGATAAATGCAGGCAACCCGATCTTCAAACTCGATGATTGCTACGGTTTCTGAGGTGTAACCGACTTTTTTAAGATATCCCAATGGTCTCAATGTCCAAAAATGGAAATATCCATACTCGCCATTTACCATGCAAAGCCGTCTCTCAGGCCTGATCGTGAAATTAGGTGTTGCCATTGTTTTTCTCCTTATCTTGAATCTTAGCCGCTTCCTCGGTTACATGGCAAGTGCATAATTTACCTAGACACTCGTCATCTTTTCCCTTGATGAATTCTTTTTTATAGAAACCACTAATCGTATTTGCGCAAGCAGAATCGACTTCTGTGAGTTTCTCTCCGGTGTAAAGCCAGGGGCATAGCTCTCTCATAAACTTGTCATAGTCTTGACTAATCTTTGCTAGTTCTTCTTTTAGCTTTTCTTCAACAATTCTCTGGTGCTGCTCAATGTTGGACTTTTCTTTGATAACACGTTTAATTTTGCTGTTTGTTCCAAACATTTTCTTCGTGTAAGCAGCACAGAAAGCGGCTTCCGGATCGAAGTTTGTTTCATCTTTGCTCATGGATACAATAGTTTTTGTCCCATCACTCCACAGCACAATCGTCTTAGGGCCGCTAAAGATAATCTTCTTAACATCGACATTTTTCATTTCATCAGTACCTCCAATGAGTTTGTTGAGCAGTTCTTTAGTATACTCTACTGTATCCTCTGCTTGTTCATCTTGAAGCTTCTTTAAACCTTGATACAATGTTTTGCAACTCCGAAGCCCCATTACAATTTCAGTTTTTTCAGGAAATCTGTGCGTAAGGCTTCTAGCGTCTACCCAAATATCAAAGTCTTTTACATCTCGGCCAACGTCAAACACAGTTGGATCAAGTCTGACATCATAGTAACAAACATCATTTGGACCTGTATGTGATATGCCAATGATAGTTCCAGTGCGTCCACAATGAATATAACGAACATTATTGATCTTTACTAGATCACCGAGTTCAAATACCTCATACACGTTACCAAATTCCATCACTTATCCTCCTTAAAGTTCACAGGTTTATGGCTGTCCATATACCAGATTGTAGTCACACCATAGTCAAAGCTGACGAACGATGTATTGATGCTTAGAATATCAATGTTTGGATGCCGTTCAATGAAATCGTTGACCGAAAAACCAGTGCCATCGATTTTCGTACGGAATTTCATGGTTCTGAGCTTTTTCTCAATCGGTCGTCCATTAAATGTTGCCATCTTATTTCTCCTTATCTCCCAGCTCGACAAGCTTGTCAATCACATGGTCAAATGCTTCTTCAATAGTATCGGCAGCAATGTCAATATTTTCATAAGTCGCCAGATTTGCCACCATCATCTTATAGACTGTCTTTTCACTAGGAACAAAAATAGTGAGAGCGAATGCAACGATAAAAGGAATTATCAGTTTCTTTGCCGTTGCCTTTAGTGCCAGACCTTCTATATAGTCGCAATCTTTTTCTCCAAAACTCGCATTCGTAGTTGTTAGATACCATCCTAATACATATGTAAAAAGCCACATGATTCCGACCAGTACGGCGACAATATTAGCAAAGATTTTAACAATATTGAACACATCGCACAGATAAAACCAAATAGGGTTAATTACATTCATCTCACTTATCCTCCTTAAAGTTCACAGGTTTGTGGCTGTCCATGTTATACGGTTCCGACAGGCATTCGTTGCACGGGTTCTTGTAAGACTCCAGTTCGTAATACTTGCACTTCTTGCAGTAAATATCATAAAAGACTTCCTTAGTACGAGTTTCCATATTAAAGTTCCTCCATTTCGTAGCCATTTCCGAGCTTTTTCAGCAATTTATTGGCCTCTGTCTCACTAAATCTTAGAGCGATCATTTTATACTCTGTATAATCAACAAGTAATGCACGTCCATAGCTTGGTCTAACATTCAGTACATAAGAGCCTCCCTTGCTCCCGCTAACTCGTTTGATTACATACCTCTCCGGCTCAGGTTTGTACCCCTCACTGTTCGTCACAACAAGTTCTCCATTGATCACTTCCTCTGGAACATTCACAACTTTGACATACTTGGGTAGTAAAATCACACCCTGCTCCTTTTGCTCGAGGATTGTATCGTAGAGTTCATTCATTTCATAGTTCTTGAGCACCATATCACACTGCAAGATCAGCACATTGCTCTCACTCATGCCAATTCCTCCAATTCAAATTTATGATCATGCACCACTGAAAGAACCCACATGAGATCCCCTGCCACTTCCCTGGTTACAAAGGTGTATGCCTCATCCTTATTTTTGGTAGTAATGACCGGATCTTTAGAGGGGTAGTATGAGTCAATATCCTCATAGTAGTTTCCATCTGCATCTTTCAAAACATACTTTTTCATCCTGCATTTTCCTCCTTTACTGCCGCCAAAAGCAGCCCATCACAAATATCATTGTTCGCATCGCGGTAAATGACCACCGGTCGGACTCCATCGCCATCACAGGCGGCATTAAAACTAAAATGCTCATTCATGCATCGGGCCCGCCAATACTGCTGCATCTTTCGAGCCATTCGCTCATTGTCTTTCGCACGAATTGATTCGGCTTCCCAGTGCCGCGCCTGGCTTTCCCAGGTAGTAGCTTCCCGGCGAGCAGCTTCAATTTCCTTCTCATCATCTTTCATGGCGGTAAAATATAACGCAGTAGCGCTAAAAATAGTCCCAATAATGATACCACCAACAAATGCAAAAACACCCATTTTACTTAACCTCCATTTTTCCGTATGGGTACGCATCACTAAGTACCCAGCAATCTTCATTTCTAATTTTGTGGATCTCCTGATTTGTGCATGTGCAGAACCATCCGTATTCATAATATCGTTTAGAATTATTCCAGGTCTTGCGCCTTTTCAGAAACAGGCAATCCATACACCGTCTTTCCTGATGATCATGAGCCTTGTATCCCATCACGTAGCCTCACTCAATTTAGTCATCGTAGATCTGAATAAATGGGATCGACACATGCTCATCCCTATCGTAAATGATTACCGGATGGCCAACGTTTTTTACAAGGTCCATCAGGTCGTCAAGACTATGTAACTTGATCCCATAACCGCCGCCATCAAGTTTAATAGCTCCTTCACACGGCTTTACATCATCGGCTCCCAAAGAAGCCCTGTCAATTAAGAATTTCATCTGAATTTCTCCTTTCAGAAATCACCATAGTGACGTTTGAAATCTCGATTTGCATTAAAATCCCGCTTCTCTTCATAAGCCTTGGCAATCCGCAGGTCAATGAACGATTTAGAAGTGAGATGGTAGTAATAAAGGTCCTTATAAGGCGTGTTCAGTCGGTCAATGCGCCCTTCCGACTGTTTAGAGACCTTGTAGGAGTAATTGCGTGAGTAAAACAGAATCGTGTCAGTTGCGATGCAGTTCCATCCTTCTGCCCCTGCAGTGTATTGTACAAGGTATACCCAGGAATCAGTTTGCGGTACAGGTTCATGCCTATGCCCATTCCATTCTGCAACGGAAACACCTTCACCAAAATTCATCCCTTTCAAAATATCAAGCTCGTAATCAAAGTTATAGAAGATAATCAATCTAGGATGGTCCTCAAACACTTCCAAAACTAGCGCTTGCCTGGAAATATCAGAGTTCGCAATCTTCCTGGCACAATAGTAAAGCTCCGAAGCATTCTCGATCGGTTCGTTCTCCCACGGGTTCCAACGGGTTCTGAAAAGCTGCTTCGTCCCTTCTCGATCAAACTCCGCTACGAGATACTCGTGATGCTGTACGGTATCTCGCTTGAAATCCATCGGCACCAAAATATCATTGCGCAGCCTGCAGAGATGCCCTGTATCCACAAACCGTTCGATTTTTGGAAACGACTTGCAATACTGTGAATAAACAGCGTGCCTACGTAGAAATTCCGTCTTGTTTTTGTAGAACCCATTTGCCACAAAGACCGGAATATAATCGCTCCAGGTATCTCCGGGGGTAGCCGACAGCAAAATCCACTCGTTCTTACGAGTAATTTTGTAAAACGCTTTCACCCAGCTGCCAGACCCTACTACACGCTGTTCATCAAATATGAAGAACGCACCGTACACTCCAATATACTTTTTGATGTTGTTCCACGAGTCCACCACAACGTTGTGCCTGTAAATATCACAATCCTTATGCGTAGACATAAGAAACGGCCCGAGCTCTTTCTCCCATTCGAGAGTATCGCGCTTTCGGGCCGTTGTGATAATATAAAGATCCTTCGGCGGGTCATCCATAGGTACATAATCCCCGCCTTTTAAGCTTTCAATATCGCCTCCGTTTCGTAGATAGTAGTATCCAAGAGAAGTAATCGACTTCCCACTTCCAACGTCTCCGCAAAGAATGCAGCCCTGCTTCATCTTTTTAATAGCTTCAAGCTGGAAGTCATAGAGTTTCATCATGTTATCACCTTAGTAGGATATCAACCAAAGAGCCAGCTGGCCATAAGCCCAATCATAATAAGCACCATAACGCCCAGAAGGTACAGACAATCTCGTAAACTCATAATTTACCTCTTAATAAGAATGCCCCGAGAAACATCATCCCCACCATAGCTAGGGTAAAGAGAGTTCCTCGCCAGTCGACAATAAACGCTAGAATCAAAATGCCAACAAGTGGCATAAACAGCAAGATCAATCCCAAAATCTGTAAAAACGTCATTTGCTCGTCAAATCCTCCACAATAGCCACCACAAACATGAGCAGCAAAATTCCACAAACGATTCCGGCCAGGCCCAAAACCATCTTGATAATCAGGGCAATCCCTAAGCTGATTATTGCCTGGATTCCAGAGATGATCATGAGCCCCGCCCCGATCAATGCCATAAGTCCGATCAAAAATAAAACCATCATAATTAGTTCCTCCAAAATATCAATATTCGCTTGGCAGCAAAATCGTAGTAGCACTTCGATCTGCTTCCGTAATGATCCAAATCGTGTCATCAGGATGGTCCTTGCGCTTATAGACACTCATCAGCCGCAGCCCATCCACAAGCGCTTCCTCGTTGGCGGCCTTATCCTCATCACACATGTTGCCCCAGTCACCGTTGATATGCCGGTTCAAAGAGACAATCATGAACTGTGCAAATCCGGAATCCTCGAGCTTTGCATTCACACCCGGAGTAGAATAAACATTACCAGGTTCAAACTTCCTCATTTGCGTCTCCTTTCTCCCAAATAATTTTATTCATAGTGCCAAGTCGAATAGAAATATCAGTGATAGGGATGCCCTTATCCTTTGCAATCCGCAGCACTGTGTCCCATTCTTCGCCTGCAAATTCTTCAGCCACAGTGTAAGCGACAATCGGCCGATCCTGATAAATAAAGAATTTCCAAAGTTCCTGCTCGGGCTCCATCAGCCGAATAATGTTACGCTCATTAACCCAAACAGAATTTTCGGTGTGGGTAATGTCAACTTTATAGAAAAGATCGTTGTTACTGGTAAACTGAATATCAGAGATCCGCCCAGGTCTCATACGAAACGGAGAGACAGGATCTATAATAGCAACCCGGTCACCTTTCATAAATGCAGCCATCGTTTCTCTCCTTTCGTTGCGTCAGACAAATGATGCTTTCTTCTCCAACCACTACCCCTCCTTCCCCATTGTCAAGGGCAACTAAATAGATAAACTCGTTTTTATCGGGAAGGAACTTGACGTTACAGATTATTCCTTTTTCTGTATGAAGAGAGAAGCAATCCATAAAAACTTTAACTCTATCCCCAACACGATACATCATTTTTCTCCTTTCATCGGGGCCGTACCGTAATACGCCGTTTAACCCTCTCAAATCAGGCACCCCAAAATATCAATCAGAACGGGCAATCGCCGGTCGGATCATCGTATTCCGCATATTTGTCAGCATAAGGATCATCATAGCGACGGTCTTTGATGACAGCATGAAGAATATCAAGTGTCAAGGTTGCAGTGGGTTTCCCATTATTCTGACGGCGATAAATGTGCGTTACTACATCTGCATCAAGAATTCGTGCACGATCGAGCATACCAACGTTACTTTCATGCAGCTCACGCTTTACTTTGTCCGTGTAAGTATTGATGATCGGCCCCCACTCCGTCCCATCATCACGCACGCCATATCTGAGCTTTACTTTCACATAAAACATAGGCGGTTCATCCGGATCCTTAGAGGTAAAAGGTTTCACATTCAGACCTTTATCCGCCAAATATCGGGCTTCTTCTTCGTCGATTCGAATGGCAAAATCACGCTGCCCTTCGGTATGGAAATCATCTTTTTCGCCACCAAAATGCTTAAAGATAATGTCCGCATTATCAAAACGTACGCGCTCATCAGGTTCTCTCATATTCATGATGAATTTTCTCCTTTTCAAATATCATTGTCACAATCACCGGCGGGCTCTTTTACTGAGGGCCATTCCTCCGGCACAATTCTGCGACGAAACTCGTTTTTGTTGATAGGGCTTGAACCCAGGTTGTTTTTAAAGATCTTTGCCAGAGCATTCCATTTGTCGTTTTGCTCGCCAAGAATCGTCACAAGCTGCCAGTTCGACTTGATTTTTCTCAGGTCGATCAGCTCGTTCGTCTCCTTGACAAACTCCTTACGGATCAGCGCCCCGACTTCTTTGCCCGTAAAGCCGTAATACTCCCGATGCTTATAGGTATCGAGGTATTTCTTAAAATAGTCTTTTGCTTTCAGAAAATATCACTCCATTCAAAAGTAAAAGGCTAAGACCCCATGTTCCCACAGGGCCGTAGCCTTTGAAGTTAATCCACCATTTCCAATCAGGTGTTAAATTATTGGATTTTCTCCATATGAGGGCCTGCAAAATTCGCGTCAGAACGGAACATCGTCATAAATCGGCGCTCCATGCTCATCGTAGCTGCACCCAATGTACGGCTCATCCGAGACAAACCACTCGAAATCGCCATACTTGGAAATATCATGCACCGCTGCATCACACAGTTTGTGATAATACGATTTGTCGATGCAATCCTCTTTGCCGAGGGCCTTGACCATTTCCGCTTCCATCCAGCGATAACCTTTAGAACCTGTAGCAGCCGAGTATTTCTTCCCTCCGGTCTTCTTATCGTCAGACTCACGTACCAGAATACCGCCACCGCAGCCGGGCTTCACAGGACAGAACAAACCAACCTTACCCACGAATTTGTAGTCGTGCTGGTCTTCAGGCAGCCCTTCGTTCATATCCAAATATAAAGCCGAAGTTACCTGCTTGGTCTCGCACATGTCTTCAAACTCGATAGGCTCCTTGCTGAACAAGCTCTTGAACACATAAGGGATCTGGAACTGTGTACCAGTAGCCGTCCATTCATTGGCATGTTTTCCGCCCTTGTTGATAATGCCCTGCTCATTGTATTTGGCAATGTACACGGCATCGTTCACCAGGCAGATACGGTCGTAAGTGGCCTCATGCTCAAAGACGTACCCATATTCCCGGCCGTACTTGTCGATGAAGTCGAGAATATCATCCGTGACATCAGGCACCTTGATAGAATCGGTCTTGATGTGTGCTACGATAAAGCCTTTCTTCTGGACTTCTCGCTTGAGTGTCTCCATGAACAAAGCCCCGCGCTTCGCAACAATATTGTCGTTATTACGCGGATCTCTAAAGGCATTACTGAATTTAGCCGATGTCAGCCCATACACCGAGTTGATTGCAATTTTCAGCGCAAAAGCCAGATCGTCCCAATCATACTCAGCCTTTCCAGCAGCGATTGCCTCAGCAAAGGGTACCAGCTTACCGCCCAGAATGCCCCTCAGAGCCTCTACATCGTGATGTTTGATGTCTACACGAGCAGTCTTCAGGTCGGCAAAATTCTTCGTATAAGGGCCGAAATGCCGCTCTGCAATGAGGCTGGACGGGTGCATCGAAGCAATATCATCCAGCCCAACATGCCCATACATGCCAGGCTCCGAATAGACGTAACCACCCTCACCGACCTCTTCGATAAAGATCACCGGCGCTTCGTTTGCTTTCTTAGCCCGCTCGTCCTCTGCCTTCTGCCGATCCAAAAGCTCATACAAATACTCAGGATTTGCTCGGCACCGGTCGGCATCCAAAATATCAGTGCACCAGTACGATTTTGCCCCAGTCCAGACATAATTCGGAAAGAACGGCATGATGCTCCAGCCAATCGGCAGCTCCTCACCAGGCACATAGCTTCGATACTGCGGCTCGCCCTTTTCATTCCAGACACGGAAATCATAATCATCGCCGAGTTTCTCACGCAGCTCTTCATATTTGGCATAAGGCACCGGTTTCCACAGTTCACGGTAATTGAACTGCCACTGCGGGTTTTTCTCTCCACCAAATATAATTCTGGTAGTGTGCTGGTTGGTCGTATCATTTACCGTCAGGCCCGACAAACTCGCCAGGATCTGCCGTGCCACCCAGTCTGCCTTACGGGCATTGAAGACGGCCTCCGTTGCAATAACATCGTTGTCGCAATACTCAGCCACCTTGCCCCAAAGCGATTCATCCACCGGCTTGTCCCACGGAAGGCCCAATTCCTGGTGATGGATGCCCAACTCGATCTCGAATTTCTTGAGACTCTGCTTTTTGTTCGAGAAGTCGTAAATATCTGTGTAGGAGATATTGTACGCCTCCCCAAAGAAGGCATTCTTATCACCGGCAATGATACGTTGCGAGAGATCGTACAGTTGCTCGTTAGAATATCCAAGCATTCGGGCATAGATCATGTGATTATCGTACTTGCGGCAGTTAAAGCCAATCAGACGATACTTCATCAAATTTTCCATGTCCTGTGCAGTAGGGTTCACCATCCGGCCAACGGTCTTTCCCTCGCCTGCAACCTTCCAGTTGACTAAGAAGAGATTCGGGAACACCTCGCAGTCATAGAATGCGATAGGCACCTCATCATTGACGACCGGAGCAGAAGCCTCATCGCTGCAGAAGTGCAGTTTGGGCACAAGGTTCATGCAATACTCTGACTGGTGCGTCGAGTTCATGGCAAACACCAAAATATCATTGTACATGTCCCGCACATCATACTTAACGCCTGCATTGTAGGCATCGTCCAGCGTTTTCTTGATGAAATCCATCGAGCAGCGCGTATTGTCGTGATACTCTTTATTTAAATTCCTACGAATGATCGTTCGAATGGCTTTCTCATTTTTCACAGCTTCAAAATTAACCACTTTGCTTTCTCCTTTCAAGGGTAGTCCCGAGCTGATCGTCGCAATCGGGAGGTTATTGCAAAGGGTCAATTTTCTTCTCAGGCTGCTTTTGCCGGTAAAGACCTTCACTTCGATGTCTTCCTCATAAATTCTCATGAGTTTTGTAACATCGCCGGAATATAAATAGTGCAGATGAATGCCTTTTCCGGACTTGGAAAGTTCTGCGTACGTCTTGGGCCACTTTGCAGCAGCCTCCAGATTGCGCTCAAACGACTTAAATCCATCTCCTCCTTTCAAATCAAAATCAATTACGATATGGTTTTCAGGTACTTTGACATAGTGGACTTTGTGGGTATCAAGGTCTTTGAGCTTCGTTTTAACTCCGTCCCACTTCCACTTAGGGGTCTCATCCTCTTTGGCATACTGGGCTGGACAATCAGCACAAATATCATCAAAGGCTGAGTGCTGCTCTTTAAACTCAATGGTAGGATGCGGTTCCTCTTTGGGTTCTTCAACCGGCTTTTTCTCACCGCTGCCATCAAATTTATTGAGATCAAACCCTTCGTACCATCCACGAATCGTATTCCCATCTGGATCTACATGCTTTTCCTCGAAGACAGTAAAGTAAGCCTTCAGTTCCTCTTTAAAGAGTCGCTTGTTGTAGGGGTAGGTCACTTTAGCATCGTCGCAGTAGTTTTTGTACATCTCATAGGCAATTTTCAGAGTCGTGGAGTTTTCTTTCGAGAATATCAGGTACGAATCCGATACGAAGTTATAGAAGTCATTGGAAGCCCCCATCATATTCGTCGGCACATAGTCATCGTAATAATCAGGGTCCTCCTCGTAAACTTCCTTGCAGTGCCAAGCGATCCCTCCAAGCTCAAACGGGATCTGCTTCATGGCATGGCGGTATTCTTTTCCGGAAAGTTTATCTCCAGTGGGCTCTACATCAATAAGTCGGCGCAGGATACCGGACCTTGCATCCGAGATCTTTACAGGCTTATTCGTACCCATAAAGAGGAATGCTTTAAACCGATTGGCATAGGCAGATCGGAACTTTTCGTTTACGGTCATCAACTCGTGAGAGACAAGACTGTTCAGGCGAGTGTTATCCTCGATCCGAGACAAATCACCATCGTGCTGAATGGCAACCAACGGATTCGTCTTAAAGGACTCAAGCGCGAACGAGTTTGACGGATTGCCCAGCGCCTTGGCATCAAAGACCGAGTAATATCCATCAAAAAGCTGCTGAATAATGTTGAGCACAGTCGATTTACCACTGCCCGGTGGACCATACAGAACCATAAACTTCTGCAAATCCTTCGAGTCACCGGTAATGATCGATCCAATTGCCCACTCGATCTTGTGCCTCTCCGCCGGAGAATATAATACGCTCATGAGCTTATCCCACCCAGGCGTATTCCCTTCTTCCAGCGGATAGTTAAGACGTTTTGAGGCATAATCCGTCTTTTTCAGTTCCTGATTGGAAAATATCAATTTTTCGTCCAGCATGTGGAAGTTGTCCCGACATTGCCGCTGGCAGAATTTGTGCCATTGGTCGATCATGCCGGATTCTGCGTCCCACATGTACAGCGTTTTTACGACATTTCCTTTATCCCGAATTTCCTGGCTCACCCTGCTTAGTTCCTGATCCACAAGGTACGTCAGGTCCATCTCATCCGTACTCCACAGCCCTCGATCTTCGAGCCAAATCGCGTAAAAGTCTCCGCCCCGAATCATCAAATCTTCAGAACGGCGCTTGAGAACAAACTTTGGGTATATTTCGGTATACCCCTTTTTGTTCACTCGGCCGATTTCGAGAAAGTCAACCATTACATTTCTTCGTCCTTATTCTCAGTATTGATTACAGTGTTGTAGACAGTATTCTGGGTATCTTTGACAAGTCCCTCAAGAATATCAATCCGCTGGCGCTGAATGTCCATCTGCTTGAGCATGCCGCCAGTCACCGAAATTACCCCAAACAGTCCGAGCCAAAGAGCAAGGCCCGTGAGGTTATTCATTTTCATTTTGCGGCCGAGTTTACCAACTTTCTTTTCAAGAATATTCAGTGCAGTGACTGTCACTTCGGTATTGTTATTGAAGACAGGTAAAAGATCTTCAACCGTATTGATTACAGTGTTGCCGTCGATTTTATACATGGTTATTTCTCCTTTCAAATATCAATCGTTCTCATTGAGATACCAGTTCAGCTGTGTCCAGATTTCCACCCGGCGCATGTCCATTGGCGGCTTTCGGACAAAGAAAAGACCGCCATCTCCCTGATAGGAATACTGGCGGTCCAAAAAATGCTGGATGTGCTCTTCGACATAGAGCTCATCAAAATCGTCATCACTCATGCACTCAAGGCCGAGATTCGAGATCATAGCCCAGAACCAAACGCCGGTGCGATTGCCCGCCTCCGGGTCGTCCATGATGCTTTCTTCGCATCGCTGGGCCAATGCAATCATCATCTCAAGTACACTGCAGGGATGATCGTCCAAATATCTTGCGATAACATAGTCTCTGACATGTTTCTCATAGCCGAAACGGTATCGCAAATCAATGCCGTCTGCCTCTCGGTTGGAATCCAGCGGAATCGAGTAGCGGAAGTCAATTCGGTTCAGCGTGTTCAGTAGATTACGATACTGACGCCCGCCGTCTTTAAAATCTTTCGCTACAAGACCACACATCCAGTCGAAATAGGCGGCGTCAGTCTCGTTTTTCGTCATAAGTTCAGTTTACCTCCGGACGGTAAGGCAGTTCTCCGGCAACATCCTCGTATTTGCGCAGATCACGAGTAATCTCGTAGTAGCATTTGAGAATATCATTCTGTACATACACGATGTCCGCCTCGTACTCTCCAAAGTGATTCAGGCTGCCGAATCCGATCGTCTCCTCGACATCCCGAATGACCTCATCGTTCTCATCTGCCAGCACGTGGTCGGCATAATAGGTCAGAGTGATTCGGTCGTAGTGGTTATTCTCGCCAAATTCCTCCGGCGTAATCACATGGGGATTGCCTTCCTCTTCTTCGTGATTGGCTTTGTACTTATCCCGTGCCATCTGGCGATAAGTTTTAAGATCTTCGGCCTTCTTCTGAGCCTCGGTCTTCGGCTGCTCTTTCTTGGGCTCCTTGGGTGCTTCCTTCGGCTGGGACTCATACTTTTCCTTGTAATAAGCCTTCATCTCGGAAATATCATCCGAGGCCTGCTTTGCAAACTTGTCCTTGGCATACATCCAGGTAGCCACTGCAGCAATAGCGGCAGCGCCGGCCATGATGCCAAAATATAAAACCTTATTCATCATCGTCCTCCTTGATGCTCATCACAGTAACAGCCAACCCGGCAAATAGGGTTGACATACTGATAAGGATTCCGCCAACAATATGGCGCTTACGTTTTGAGTTGAGAATATAATCGAGGGTGGTCAGCAGGTTGTCGAGATAGTCCATTTACTTCCCCTTTCCGCCGGAAAGGACCGCAATACCTCCGGCAAAGCAAACACCGGCGATTGTGGCAAAAGTATAACCAAGAATGTCACGCATACTGATTCCTCCTCAAAATATCATGTTAGATCAGGTCCAGAATGTTTCCCTGCACATTGAAGTCCAGCCAAACACTGGGCTCGTCACCATTCATAAAGTCCTGGACCCACTCGTTTTCTTCGTTCAGGCCAAAGTCAACAAAGTTATCGCCCTCATCGCCCTTGAAAACCCAGCCAACGATCTGACCTTCTTTACAGCGAGGAATGCCAAGAGAGTCAAGCACATCATTTAGGAACAGATACCCCTGGCTGCGCAGCTTATCGTTGGCAAACTGCTGACGAGACTTTAAGAACATCAGACTGTAATCAGGATTCTTTTCCCAATTAGGGTTGCATTCATCGAACAGTTTGGCGTACGGGCTTCCCAGAGGATTCGTGACCTTTACAGTCTTAGAAACCTGCTTCTCGTTACCCATATCATCGGTCACAGTCTCCTGTACAACCTCTTCATGGGTGCCCATGCGCAGCTGGTCGTCAACGTCCTTGCCGTACTTCTCCACCACACGGCCACGATACTCTTCAAAGGATTTCGAGACCGTGCTGAACGCAGCAGCCAGAGCTACGTTACGCTTACGCAGGATGTTGTTGGAAGCGAGAATTGCCGCCACGGACAAGCCGCCAACGACCAGGCTCGGACCGTACAACTTGGCGAGCTTTACGCCAGTCTGCACATAAGTGATGACGAGATCCTTCTGTGCATCCTCATGAGAATAATCGGAGCCCATCGGAGGATTCGCCTCAACCTGATGAATGCTGGCAACATCTTCGGAGGTCTTATCCAGGATCTCAGACACCTTAGTGGTAGCTTTGCAGGCCATGACCGCACTCGTAACACCACCAACAATGCCAGCGATCAGCAGCAGTTCCGGGCTGTGCTTAGAAATCTTTAGCTTAGCCACAGACAAATTGCGGCCAGCAACGGACATAATGCTAGAAAGTTTCATAATTAGTTCTCCTTTTTATTGTTACGAGCTTTTTCCAGCTCCATAATTGTAAGAATGCAGTAATTTGCCATATCGAGTAGCGTATCATCGATTGATTCATCGACCAAGGGTTTAGTGCCGAGGCCAATATTCATAAGTCGATGATACTTGTGAGAAATTTGCGTAAGAGCGGTAATGATACCCTTGTCGCCAAACTCTTCCCAAGTTTCATGAAAACTATTGCCGTAATCATGATTTTTCTTCAGGAAAGTTTCCCTCATTTTTTCAGTAATATCCCTGAACCGAAGTTCGTCATCTGTAAATTTAGGGCCGGAATAATCGAATAGGGACATATTTCTATGCTGTTCTTTGCTCTCTTTGATCGCTTCATCGAGTTCTCTACTCTCTCTGATCGCTTTCTCGAGTTGAGCTCGATAACATGGTTCTGTTTCCAAAAATATCAGTCCTTTCAAATAGGTTTAGCTTTAGGCAGCTTCAGGGTATAGCCCTCTCGTACTCGGACAACACTCGAATCAGCCAGGTTATCCCAGCCATAACGATTGACCATGTAGTTCGTGGTTGTGATGCCTGCGGAATCGTAAAGGTCACCAACCGTCACAATATTATACTGGTCCAAAATATCAATCAGATTGTCCAGCACCTGCTCACCCTGAATGCGGCTGTCAAAGATAATGTCATCGTAATCAAAAGCATTCCTTGGGCGGCCAGTATCCTTTCGAGGCTCCGGACGATTGTTGCCAGAATAGTATCCGGAATACGAGATTCGGGAACTACTCGAATAACTTGGCCTTCTGGACTCACCATACAGGAAAGTATCCACTGTATCATGGATAATATCCTTGATAGCTGGCACGATTCTCTCCCAGAAGATATACTCCTTAACGCTGGTAACATCCTCCGGCAGGAAAATATCAGCCAGTTTCCGGGCATTGGTCTTTTTCTTGGTCTTGGCCGTGCCCTCGATCACTTTCTGGGTCTTGGGCTTTTCTTTCACCTGCCCATTTTTAAATGCATGGCTGTTATTGGGCATATCGTATTCTGCCATCAGCTAACTCCTTTCAGAAAATCCATTTCGGATGTAAAATGACCCTCGAGAATCACTTTCGTCTCCCGAGGGTAGTTATTTTGTTTCTTCCACTGGTAATTCAGGTTCGACTTCGCCTTTGCCATACTCGGCGCAAAGGTCTCCCCTTTCCAGTTCCGGTCAAGCATAGTCCCAAACTGGTCTACCACATGACCTTTGAAAATATAACGCATCACATAAATCACTCCAGTTTAATCGGGTCAGGAAGAGAAATAGACCATCCAGAACGGACTTTGACAACATAAGCATCGTCAATGTCCTTCCATCCATAACGAGTATCAGAATCGCAGGGATCTTTGAGTCCGGTCTCGTCATAGAAATCCGCGACCGTGACTGTTCCATACTGGTCCAGAATATCAGCAAGACTATCAAGAACATTTGCAGCCTCTTTCCGACTGCCAAAGCTTACCTGGTCGATGTCAAAGTCACAAGTCCGACTACCTTTAGAGTAGTGATCCTTATAGGAAACCTTATTATGATACTTCGGCAGCAAACTAGAGTAGTAATCCTCATAGGAAACCTTATTACGTTTCTTCGGCCATCCAAACAACATATTCACTATAGCCTTGGCCCCATGCTCGCTGAACTCACTAGAAGCAGCCTTTACTCCGGCATCTACAGAACTACGCACAGCCGTGTACAAAACATCATTCTTCTTAAGTGCCTTATACATTTTCCAGCCAGCAAAACCAGCCAACGCACCAGCACCGACAACCGCGCCAGAAACGAACACAAACAAATTCTTACCGAAACTCATAATTTAGTCCTCCTCAAAATGTGAAGCTTTAATAATGCCGCCGTGCTTTTGAATCAATTCTTCAACAAGATCGATTGGAACAAATCCGTAAACAGTATCGGTAGGCATTCCAGGATCTTCGGCATATTCAAGAATTGCATCGTCAGGCTCGTTAGGAAAACCCAGTTCTACTTCAGTATATTCGCTTGCACCGTCGACTCTAGGATTTGAATAATGATACGCGGAAGCTTGGATTGAAATTTCATAGCCATCATTGCATAGTGCCCAGGGCCTAATTTTAGTGTTCGTCATGTTCCACGAAACCTTAAGCCATTCTTGTACAGTCATTGCTTTTTTCTCCTTTCAAAGCAAAAACAAAAAGCTAAGACCCTGTGTTTTCACAGAGCCTTAGCTCGAACAATTCCTTAAATTTCTTAAGGTCTTTCACAGATTACTCTTCAGATGCGTCCTCATCGACTTCCTCTGCTTCGGCCTCCACTGCCTCGCCCTTAGATTTGCCGAACTTAGCCTTCAGTCCTGCTACGCCATTGACCACGTGCGGGATGACATGCTTCTTCGCGAAGGTAACACCTCCGTAAATAGCTGCCACACCGCCAGCGATCAACAACGCTGCAGGCATAAAGCTGCTCGACTCTTCCTCATTGGTCTCGGTTTCAGTGATGGGTTCCTCCACATCGGTCATAGCCTCAGTAGTCTCGTTCATCATAATTTCCTCGTTTTCCATGATAAAGTCTCCTTTAATAAAATATAATTTTTGGAATCTTGTTCCATATAAGGACTTGCAAATTTCGCGTAAGATTAAAACGCATCGTAATTGTAGATAGGACCATACTTAAAAGCTACAACCATGCAAGGAGTCTGGGCCTCATCTTTGGTCAGCTGGGCACTCAGATCCAACTGTACAGTCGAATGATGGTCATTGATGCTCCAGCCAAGGTCATCACCAAGCATCCCATCCGGCAGGCCAATCAAATCGTAATACTGGTTGAGTGAGACATAACCATCCTGAACCAGCTCCATATTGAGTTCATTGAGAGCACTCTTGAGTTTTTCAATACTCGACTTAAAATATCTTCCGCAGATCGCGTCATAGCAGAGGGTATCGCCATTGCCAGTCTCAAGCACAGTCGAGGTATTTACAGGATTCTTGGTAATTTTCTCCTCGGCCACGGCATTGCGGATCTTTTCTTCCTTCTTCTCACCAACTTCCTCAAGTGTCTTTTCTCTATACTCCTTGAAATTGGTCTCAGAAAGCGCATAAGCCGCTGCCAGTGCTGCATTCTTCCGCAGATTCATCGAGTTAGCCCCGATCAGGCAGGCAGCACCCAACACGCCGGTAATAAACGCCGGAGCATAACAGCGCCAACAAGTCTGCACGATTTCGAGTTTGGTCAACGGCACCCAATTCTGGAATCCATCAACAAAGGCACCTTCCTTTTCATCGTAGTAATGCAACTTTTGATTTTTAAACGTTCCAGCTTTCTTGTTTTTCTCCACTTCGGCCTTTTCTTTCAAAGCCAAAGCCTTCGGGGTAGCCTTCACCGCCCAATAAGTCGAGCTGGCCATCGCTGTAATGCCGGTCATGGTCAGGATTGTAGGCGCGTTTTTGGCCATTCCGACCTTACAGGCATGGACAAACGGCTTTACATTGATTCGCGGATACTTGATTTTCATTGGAGTTCTCCTTTCATAAATATAAACCTGCTACTTCCTCAACCATGGCTCTACCAACACTAAATACAAGATCCGGTGGTGGATATTGCCATGCTTTGATTTCATTCTTCTCATCGTACATCTCGCAGCACTCTGCTATGCCGGTATCGAAGATCCAGTAAAGTTCTTCCAAAATATCAGTCATAGATTTGTGCTCGTTCGCCTTCTGGGCCATGTACTCACGGATCTGATTCAAGGCCCATCGGCAGGTGCTCTGATACTGAAATTCGTATTCCGGCCAATCCTTACTCGGCAGGAAGTAATGTTCGTTTTCAAATTTGTCCAAGACCTCGAAATCCTGAGTTCTCGGCATCTTATTTCTCCTTTCCAGAAAAAACAAAACCAAAAGGGGCTTTTACACCCCTCTGGCTACAAGGTCATCAATTGCACCACACATGCACCACATGAATACACTCACTACGATAAGAGAGATTACGCTCCAAAATATAATTTTCTGGATACCGCCCTTCCTCTCAAAGTAGCTTTCTGCACATTCTAATAAGTAATAAAGTGTGATCATTTTTATACACCTCCATATAAGGATGTGTAATCTTAGCGCATAAAAGAAAAGACCCCGTGTTTCCACGGAGCCGTTTCTCAATCGAATGAAGACTTTAGTCTTTCTTTTCTTCAGCTTCTTTGTCAGCGCCTTCTTTCCATTCTTTCATAGTTGCCCACTGCCCGATGCCCGAGCCAATCGCAACAACAGCGATGGAAACAATGCTCATGATATTAGCAAAAGTAAGTTTTTTGATCATTTGTCTTCTCTCCTTTCCATAGTAGCAGGTGAAATTTCTGCGAAGTTGTACTTGCAGACTCTTGTATCTTTGCATTCCTTGCGGTACTTCACACACTCATACCCTTCGCGGTACATGGTTTTGCCTTCAAACATCCAGGCATAAGTAACTCTCATGGCACATGGGCACACTTAAAACATCTCCTTGTATTTTATTTTTGGCATAACTTTGTAATCCATAACCACCAAGGGTCGGCCGTTATCGTCCAGCTGGGCCGAGAACCACAGATCGATCATGTTAGAAGCATCAAACCCTAACGAATCGCCAGGCTTGATTTCGTCCAGACCAATTTCCATGTAGAACTCATTCAGGCTCTTCCAATCGCCGCTAACCGCCATATCGCAGTTAAGATCACCGGCAATCTGCTTGATCTTACCAATATTGCACGGCCACTTGCGTCCGCTGAATGTGTCATAGACCCAGACATTGCCATCACCAAGTGCTGCAGACTCATCCATCTGGATCTTCTCCACTCGATCTTTTGCCACAGCATTTTTGATCTCCTCGTTTTTCTCAGGGCCAACCTCCTCAATGACTTTCTGCTCGTATTCCTTAAGCGCCGTAGAACTCACGGAATATAAAGAGGAAAGCGCCGCATTACGCTGGAGGTTGATCTTGTTGGCCCCAATCGCGCAGGCCACGGTCAAGGCGGCCATGCTTACGGTCGGCACATAGCACTTCCAGCAGACCTTTACGACCTCTGCCGGTTTCAGATGATCGTCCAGCCCCTCTTTACAACGACGTACTTTTTCTTCTTCGATGAGTGGCAACGCCTTGGTGGTAGCTCGTACAGCCATTCCAACGCTTGTGACGACGCCTGCTGCAACCAGTCCCGTAAGAATAGTAGGTGAACAATCTTCCACAAACTTAAGTCCATTCCTTGCCATCTCCTTCACAATTTTTCGGTTGAGTTTCAGATTCATAAGTTTTGTCTCCTTTCAAATATAAAAACAAAAAGAAATAGACCAAGAATTGAACTTGGTTCTCCCGAAATGCCGGGCGCTTTACCAATAAGCTATTTATTTCCATATAAGGACCTGCAAAATTCGCGAGACGCAAAAAGCTAAGACCCTCTGTTTCCAGAGAGCCTTAGCTCCGGATACCTCCTTTCAATCCTCGTAGGTCTCTACGTCAGGTTCTTTCTTGAACTTTGCCTTGATCTTCTCAGGGATATCATATACGCTCAGCAGGAATGGTCCTACAATGGCACCATAAATGCCAACGCAGATACCAACCAGTTTCATGTAATCGCCCCAAGTGATAGGTTTGTTCCAGATGTTCTTAAACATAGTAAATACCTCCAGTAATTTATTGGATTTCTCCATATAAGCAGGTGTATTTTTCGCGTAAGAAAGAAAAAAGGCAAAAGCCCATGTTTCTATAGGCCTTGCCTTTGGTTCAATTACCGTGTCTTCCAAAAATGCAATCCACGATTCGTCCGATCATGCCCAGTACAAACTTGGCTCCGTTGACGAATGCAGCGCCAACCACCAGTAAGCCCAGAGCAAAGATCACCAAAATCACATAAAATTCCATTTCAGAATCCTCCTTTAGTTTAATTTGTTCCATATAAGGAGGTGCATTTTTCGCGCAAAAAGAAAAGACCCAGTGTTTCCACTGAGCCGTTTCTTTCAGAGTGCTTTTACCATGAAGACAATTACTCCAATTGCACAAGCTGTAACTGCAATTACATACGCAAGATTTTTTGCATACTCTTCGTCTTTCATATTGCGTAGAAATTCCAGTATCACCTCTTTCATTGAGCCGCCTCCTTTCAAAAGTTGTCCATATTATACCATGAAAAATATGCGATGGCAAAAATAAAAGGGTCTATGTTTCCATAAACCCTAATATCGATCAGAAAGCAGTTACAGTAGCATTTCTAAAGCTCATTTTTGCAGTAAGTTTAATTGCCTCAATAATGGTTGCCTTTACAATGTAGACCGTCTGTCCATCCAAGCCTTCGTAGGCTCTCGGACTATAGTCCTGTAAAGTGTTCATATCAATATTATTGCCATAAACCGCATAAAGTTTTTTCATAGTAATTCCTCCTATTATGTGCTTTCCTTTCATAATAGGATTTGTGAATTACGCGCACCTACAATGTTTTTCTGTCAATAACAGTCTCCCAGCGCTCTCTTTTCAGTGGCTTAAGCCGTAATCGCCACATTATCTGACGTACTGTAACCGTTGGATAAAGCCCCTCAGAGCCTTCCTCAGCATACAAATTAAAGAAATCCCTGAATCCTGGACTTAGATACAAAATATCATTGAGCCACGGGTCGATCTCAGTCCAGTAAGTCGATTTAGTATCTGCATCAAATCGTTGCTGTACTATTGCTATCCCTTTATTACCAATTTGATATAAAGTACATCGGTTATATAAAGGATGGCCACATCTATAGGTCCTGCCAAACATATGGGTCGTAATTTCTGGTTTCTCAATAAAATATCTCATAGACAAAATAAAAGACCCCCTGCCGGTTTGGCGAGGAGGTCGGATTAAGTTACTTATTAAAGCTAACGCCTGCCGTGTTGTTCGACGAATCGTAATAATATGTCAACTGAATGCCATCTTCATTCGAGAAACATGCCCCCGAACCCAAATCATAAATTTCATTGGTGAAACCAGCAGACTTACATTCATCTACATATGCTTCATAGTCGTCAAGAGACACATTGTAAATAGTTGCGTCTCCGTATCCATCCTCGTCCACAGCTACAATTGTTGGATGCTCTTCAAATTTGGGGATGCTACTGGCTGCTTCGCTTGTGAACCACTCGTATGCATTGCCACGAGGAGAGGGAGACACAAACATTTTGGAGTCTATGTTGTAAACGGTGGTGTATAATTTGTCTCCATCTTGGTATATGACACCTAGAGTCCCCTCGTCGCATAGAGTGTAATAGTTGGGATCAGAAATGTAATTTAAATTGAATGTGAAGTCACTCGGTTTTGAGGTATCACCAGGTTCTGTATAGCATTCATTATAAGATCTAAAGTATGCCCAACTAAGGTCGTCATCTTCAACTTCGGTTTCTTGTTGCAGAGTTTTTAGCAAATCTTCCTCTTCAGAAGTTAAATCTTTTTTCAAGTCTGCATCGAACTCAAGGTCAATGATTGTGTGGTTAGTATTATTTGTATAAGTCAAGGTGACACTTTTATTACCATACTCATTAAGTCCCTGGGTAATCTCAAAGTCGATAGTGCCTTCCATTTCAGCAGAGTGCTTTTCTTTTGTATTTTCAGCAGAGGATTCTTCCTGACTTTCAGAAGTGGATTCGACAGACCTGCTCTCAACACTCGCAGTCGCACTCTGACTTCCGCCGCATCCGGCCAGTCCAAATGCCATAACTGCAGCCAGTCCAATAGCCATTAACTTTTTCATAGTTTTCTCCTTTCTAATTGCAGGGATTTATTGCATTTTACCACACCCGCCAATAAAAATAAAGAGCCTATGCTTCCATAAGCTCTTTTTGAACCTCATTTCTTCAAGAATTTCGTACAACTGCGGATCGTGTCCTTGACGAACTGTGAGCCGATCGTACCGGTTTCCTCGAACTTAAGTCCACCTACGATGAGAATGCCGTACATGCCAACCTGGCCTACGAATTTTGCCACATCCACCGCTGTATTCACAATAAGAGCGATTCTCTTTTCGTGAAGATCGGCCTGCGCCTGGAACACCTGATCCTGATGTTCAGATGTCTTTTGGCGGGCTTCAACCTCATTTTTTGTTTCGTCGATCCTGAGTTTATACAGTGTGTCCAGTTCCTTCACGGCCTGAGCACGTTCCTCTCCTTTCAGCGTCTCCAAATTTCCGAGGGTCTCCTCGATACGTTTGTTCAACATTTCGCTGTTTTGATCTGCCATTTTAATAATCTCCTTTCAAAGTAATAAATGGTTCCATAATAGCCCCAGTTATTTTCGCGGAATAAAATCCTCGTGCTTTACTTTTAGAATTACAACGTCCATTTCCGCGAAATCCCGAAATCTAGGATCTACCTCCATAAAAACCAAAGGACCGTCCTCATCCGAACGGTCCACTCGCAAACTGCCGATTGTGTTTGCCTTGACGAAATCAGATATACCGAGTCTTCTACCCAGAATATACCCGATAAAAAAACCAATTGCCAAAATATAAAACCAAACCATGTAAATTCTCCTTTAAACTGTTTTCTGAAATTTTCATCCCGGGGAATTTTACGATATGAAAATACCACTTCCTTTCGTAACCTGAGTCCTGGAAAATATAAAAGAGAAAGACCCTGTATTTCCACAGAGCCTACTCCTTTCAAGATACTTTACTCAGATACACAAATTCACCTCTTTTAAACGACTTGATTGGGTATCCGGATCTTCTGATAGCTACACTGATGCAGGATGCTGCTACAGTAGAAGATTTATACCCATCAACGTCCAGCCTCACGACTTTTGCGTCCATAGCCATAAACTCCTTGAGCATCCCCTGCAAATCGCCATAGTGACCATTCTTTCCAGGTACTTTCTCAACAGGTGTCATTTTCATAAATGGTTCCTCCTTAAAAATATCAGAGTATTTTGTACTCTTTTCATATAAGGACCTGAAAATTCTGCGAAAAAGAAAGAGAGGTTGTTAGCCCCTCTTGCTCATTTGGTCCAATTGTTCTTCAAGTGTTGTTCCTTTTGCTTTGCACACGAAATTCAGTAATGCCATACAATGGTGCTCCGCAACCGCTTCTGATTTTTCATCAGAACGAAGCCCGGTAATAAACAGGCATCGATTGATGTCAATCATTGTTGCATGATAGCCAACCACAGTATTGTATACAATTTTCTCCAAAGTAATCATAGTAATACCTCCAAAGTTTTTATTGGTTTTCTCCATATAAGGACCTGAGATTTTCGCGAAAAGAAAAATAGGACGCCATGTTCAGACGTCCTACCTTGTCAGCTTATTACTGATTCAACAGGCTTTCTATAATACTTCCTCCGATACTTTTCTCTCTTATCAATAGATTCGTCGAACATAGCCATCTCATATCGCTCCGAAACTCTGTAGTTCCTAAAGTCATCGTCCTTGTGCCGTGCACGAATACGATGGGCCTCAAGAAATTCAGATCTCCTTTGCATTCTTTTGATAGTCTTCTCATTTCCTTGGACGTACTTAAAAATATCAGTATACATTTTGATACACCTCCATAATACCCCATGTCATTTTCGCGCGTGGCTTAAATGCCAAAAGAATTTATGGTAGCGGTCATAGTAGGTATCTTTGGAGCATGGCATGTCTAACCTAGATTTGAGATAGGTGTAACCTAGGTTAGAAGTCACTGCCTTGAAAATATAACGGGCAAGGTCCGGGTCTGCTTTCTCGCAGCACTCCTCAATTAAGACCATGTTCTGTGAACACTCGATCTTTCGCTCGGCGCAAAGGGCTGTTCTATCCTCTACCCTATTTGTGGCAGATAGTTTCTCCCCCTGCTCAAACTCGTGAGCCATCGGGTCAACTGCCAGGTATTCACGCTTCCAGTCGGGATACTGTAAACAGAAATGCTTGAGTTCGTAGTAACGTTCTGGTGGTATCCAGTAACGATTTTTCTTTGATAGCTTCGACCGTATCTTAGTTGCCATGCTTTGCTCCTTTCCAGACGTAGCCAGTCTCCTCATAAAGTTTCTTCGGAGAAATATAATAATTTATACGTCCGTACTTAGAGTCCATGTCCTTGATCGATGTAATCTCTTTTCCGTTTCTTGTAGCGGTTCCGATAGGCAGCCATCCTTCAATGATTCCTGCCCGCACCCAGTTGGCATCTTTTCCGTAAATTTCGGCCACCTTCACAACAGGCACCGAGCCAATGCCAAATTCCATAATTTTCCAGCTCCTTCCAACTGCTATTTTAGCTTAGCTAGTACGATGTATTCTGTCGTACCACGCTTTTGCAGTTAGTAAGTTAGCATAGAAACTTGTAACCCCCGTCCTGAACTTACAGAATTTGATGACCAGACACAAGATGTAGTATTGATTTATTCGTACATCTATAGTAAAATATAACGAACGGAGGTGATATAATGCTTATAAAATGTCCCGAATGTGAACTACAAGTGAGTGACAAAGCGCTATCATGCCCTCACTGCGGATATCCACTAAAACCTGAAGCACTAAAGCCCAGAAAACCTCGTCAAAACAAAAGAAAGCGCCTACCCAATGGATTCGGCCAGATAACCGAACTCAAAGGGAGGGCACTTAGAAAACCATTCCGAGCCATGGTCACAGTTGGCAAGACTCCAGAAGGCAAACCGATATGCAAACTGCTAAAACCCGAAGCTTATTTTGAAACTTACAATGATGCTTATGCTGCACTACTCGAATACAACAAAAGTCCATTTGATTTTACGGAGCAAACGACTGTTAAAGAACTTTATCAGGTATGGAGCAAAGAGTTCTATCCGACTTTAAAAACAACTGCTGCTTATGTTGCAGCGTGGCGATATTGTGAATCGATTCATGATATGAAACTCTATGAGGTACGTCCTATTCATATAAAATACTGTATCGAAGAAGCAGTGATTACGGATCAGAACGGAACACATAAGGCTTCTGAAAACACAAGAGTAAAAATAAAAGGTCTCCTTCGAAAACTATTTGATAGGGCATTAGAACTAGGATTACTTACATCTAGTCCTGTTACTCCGGTCAAAGTCGATAACAATCCAGAAGCTAAAACCCACCATATGTGTTTCACGAATGATGAAATGAAACTATTATGGGGTCACTATAAAGAATATAATCATGTTGATATGATTCTGATTCAATGCTATAGTGGATGGAGACCAAGAGAACTTGTAGCATTGAAACTCTCAGATATCGACCTAAAAAAGAGAGCTATGACTGGAGGAATGAAAACTAATTATGGCATTAACCGTACAGTCCCAATTCATCCTAGAATTTATCCTCTTATAAAGAACTATTATGACCGTGCAAAGGAAGTCGGCAGTGAATATCTGTTTAATCATGTGAATCAAGATCCTGCTAAAAATCGATATGTCCCGATGACATACAAGAGATTTTTCCTCACGTATGATTTGGCAGTTAAAGAATTGCATCTTGATGAGCGACATCGTCCGCACGATGGTCGAAAGCAATTCGTGACGATGGCAAAGAGGTACAACCTAGACGAATATGGTATAAAGAGACTCGTTGGCCATTCTATTGCAGACTTAACAGAACGAGTTTACACAGAAAGAGATTTTGAATGGTTGAGGGCTGAATTAGAAAAAATAAAATAGAATGTTATAGCCGCGAGGCCAATGTATGAATAGTGTAGGAGTGTCCTACTTTTTCATACACTTTGTAGCTACTTACTGCTATAACATTCTACGTTATGCCGCTAAATACTTCTAATTATGCCCCTCAGCACTTTTTCAAAACAAAAGTGATACGAGACAATAATTGACGCAATAACAACAAAATATGCGAGTGAGTGTAGGAATAAAGTACAAACTACCTACATTCACTCGCCTTTTTCTGCCCCGATCTGCTTGTTATAATTGGCGGTACTGATCCCCAGCAGCACACCCAGGAAGGTGTCAATCGCGGTGATCGTACCCACAATCTGCTCACCATACGGCAGGCCCCAGATCTGGGCCACTGCAAAGTACAGCGTTGCCAGAGCCGGCAGCAGATACTGTGCAATCCACTTACAAATATCATAAGTCTTGTTACTCATTTTACATCAAACCTCCTCTTTATGCAATGGGTGTTCGTGCATTGGCAGCCGCTCTACTTCTGCCATAGCTTTAGTTCCCGTCCCGTTTCCATTACTATCATGATACGGTACATATAGATAATCGTGGAAATTCTCATACTCATCCTGGGTAATATACCCACGGGTGGTATATAGAGCAGCTAAGGACATGATCCTATCATGTGCAAGGCCCAAGAGCAGCTTCGTCTTGGCATCTTTCTTTTCACGCCGAGCTTGAAGATAACTCCAGAACCCGCCGGAGGCCACGACGCTGCACACGACGGTGATGAGCAATTTAGCCCACTCGTCCATCTTAAACACCTCCCTTACGCGATTAAACGATCCAGCTCGTAAGGTATAAACATCCAGGCATCCTCTCCCATAACTTCATACGCGATACTGAATATCCGCATCCCGTAATCCGCTATGAAATTGCACACCCATTCTTCAGCTTCCATCCAATACTGTCGTTTAACAGCTTTGTGAATATCAGGCAAAAGCCCGTAAGAAAACAAAGCAGCATGACCAAGCTCGTGAATTAGCACCGTCTCCAGTTCTTGTCCACTCAAATGATCGGAAATATAAATCCTCATTACGGTAGGGTCCGTAGTGGCAAGTGTGCTGGTTCCGGTCCTATCCACGAGCTTGGCGCTGCCTGGGTTTACGAAAGCTATATGCCACAAATATCCATTCATGACAAAGCTCTTCATAACCGTAAATCTTTAACGACCTTTAGACGGTCAACTCTCCAACAAGCGCTGTCAAGTCAGCTTTCATCCGCTTCTTCAGCTCAGGATCAGAGGACGACCAGATAGTCCGAATCGATTCAAGCGTATTTGCAATGTGCTCCCTCGCATGTCGATTCATTTCCTCTTTATCCTCACTCTTGTTGGAATCATGGTAATGGCGTCTCGAAACATCCCACTCACGGTAAGCGGTTCCGAACTTCTCATTTTTATCATCCGTCATTTTACGGTTCGGCGTATACCCCATGCGGTAGCGGCGAGGATCAAACTGGTCGGTATCGGCCATATGGTCCATCTCCCACCATTCGGGCATCTCCATACCGTCACGATCGTCATCCATGTAGCGGTCAAGCCCACGAATATAACCGTAACGGCCACGAGATTTTCCTTCTTCCATCGCCTTCTCCACAGACCGATAATAGTGGGCCTTGGCCTCGTAATAATCAGTCTGGGCAAAGTCTTTGATCATATCGACAACCTCACCGGCTTCTTCTGCATCGACATTGCCGACACCGCCGGATAGCTGGGTCTTGAGAGCATCGATCAGTTTGCACTTCATATCGCAAAGATCAATATTCTTCTCATTCATCGTTCGTCACCTCCCATCAACCGCACATCTTGCTAATAGCAAGCATGGGGTTCGCAGAGATGACGATGTCCGTAGTCCCAGTGTTCACAACGGTCACGCGGTCGTAGTCACAGCACGAGTTAAAGACCGGCAGACAGATGGACACCTGCCCTACAGTATTCGCCGTCTCCGGGGTAAATATCATAGTCGTTTCCGGCATGACATCCCCACCCAGAGCCAAAGCGAGCTGTACAGGTGTCGCAGCAGTAGCCCCGGTCACATTCGCATGGAACGAGACCATATAAGCACCGCTGCGGTTCAGTTTTACACTTCCTGTGCCTTTCCGATGGCACGTAGAGCAATTGGTATTCGCAAGCACCGAGTTAAAAGTAAGTGCTGCTCCAGTGGCAACAGTCTGCTCAGTGGTATTCGTCAACTTAATCATCAAGCTACCCTCCTATCAAAAATATAAAGGGAGACCCACCGAAATGAGCCTCCCTCGTATCATTTTGAATTTACGCGCTCACACCGCAGCAGCCTGCAGTCTGGCACGGAAGGGTCCCGGTACCGGCATACGGGTTAGTTACAACATAGGCCGGGTTTACGGGCGGGCGAAGCTGATTGACAAGATAGGCGTTCTGAGCCTGCTGAGAAGCCGCCAGATCAGCCGCTGCCAGACGAGAACGGAGCTGAGCAATCGTGTCGTCCTTAGCAGCAATCTGGTTTGCAACGATCTCATCATGCAGCTGGCGATAGTTCGCATTATCATTCTGCATGATAGCCTGGGTCTGCTGAGCGATTGCGTTTGTGATAGCGCAGGTGTTGGTCGCCATATCGTACTGGATCTGGGCCTGACCCTGTTTGTTCTGGCAGCAGCAATCAGACAGTTGGGTCTGGAGAGCGTTGGTGTTCTGCATGGCTGCAACATTGTTGGCATTGATGGCCTGCTGGAGCCCAAAGTTGCCCTGGAGCATCGCAGTATTCACACTGTTGAAGCCGGTCTGCATACCGTTGTTCACAGCATAGAAACCATCGCACATGCCGTAATTGATGCCGTCGAGCTTCGAGATGATGTTCTGGGTATCAAAACCGCGCTGGATGTCAGCCTGGGTAGCAGCCGTAGCAACATAGCCACCGCCGTTACCATAACCACCATTGCCCCAGCCATAGCCGCCGAAGCCGCCCCACATGGCAAGCAGGATAATGATGATCCACCAGCCGTTACCGCCCCAACCGCCATCACGGTCGTTACCAGTCACAGCAGCAATATCGGAAAGAGAGGGCATATTCGCGTTAAACATAAGATTTTCCTCCTTCATAAGGAATGTAGAGTGAAAGAAACGGACTATCATAAGTCTTTCTTACTCAACCTATCTGCGCGCATTGATAGGCCTTTCTCAAAGACCTATAACCAAATGAATGGATTCCTTTTGCGTTCAGACATCCTTAGAATTTGTACTTCTCTTAATTTTCAACGTCCTTACTTTCTGATGCCAAAGAACTTAAAGGCCTGGCTCATCGCCTGGTCTTTTGTCATCCCATAGGTCTTCAGAATATTATTTGCAACTTCCTGCCCTTTTGCACTATCCCCATTTTGAATGATCTCCAGATACTGCTTAGCCATAGGGTTATTCATTACCTGGGGATTATTCTGGATCATCTGCATAGCAAATTTGGCAGGGTCAAACATGGTAAGGTCCTCCTTTTAGTTAAATGATAGTGTCTTGGGTTTGTTCGTCTGCCGGATCATAAGCCACATTATCCAGTGTATCATAATACGCCCGCGCCAGCAGATCCGCTTCCTTGCTCACGGTCTGGGGCCGCAGATTTTCACGGCCTCTTCGGCGCTGATTGCGCCGCTGTCTACGCGCTCCCAAATCTGTACCGCATTGATCTTTTTCATGCGGTACAAAAGCAGCCAAATGCTCATGCTTCGGCACCTCCCGTCATAATGTCCACAATGTCGGCCAGGGTGGTTTCCACCGCATCCATGCGCTGGTTCAGCGTCATGGGCGGCTGTTCTTCCCATGCTTCGGCATAGGTCCACCAGTCGTCCAGGTTGGCGGTGATGCTCTCCACCGTTTCGGCCGCGCGGTCGGTGCCCAGCTGGGCCACCGAAGTGGTGGCCGTCCAGCACGGGCCGCCCTCTTCACCCTCCGGCGCTTCGGTCTTTCCCTGCACCACATCCTTGTGCAGCCGCAGCCAGGCGGTGCCATCAGGCAGCCGTTCCAGCTCCACAGCAGCGGGGGCGTGGTCCAGTGTTTCCGTGTATTTCATCCTGCTTTCACCTCTCTTATCGTCAAAAGGGGCCTGCTGCCCCTCTGGCCCTGCTTACGCGGGCCATTCACCCCGCTTTTTGCCCGATCCAGCAAGCCGCGGGACGCCGAGCCAGTAGGGGTCGCCGGGGCCATTGTTACCAGACGCGCAGGGCAAACCACAGCCGCCCCCAACGGAGAGGTTGCCGAAGCGCCACGGCGCATACACACCGGCCCCGCCAGGGGAAAAGAAGGCGGCCTTAACGTAGGTGCTGCTGGAACCGCCGAACTTCGTCGGGATTTGTGCTTCAGCCGCCATTTTGTTCAATGCGCGGATATAGTTCCAGTTCCACTTGTTCGCGTTCGGCAGGTCAAATTCGCCCACCTTCTGGTAGTTGGCGGTGATGCTGCCAGCCAGCTTTTTGCTGTCCCGGCAGCTATACACGTCATAGTGCCAGTGGTCATCGTCCACTAGGGTGGCCTTCCACAGCGGGTCCAGTTCTTCGCAATAGCTGCCGATCTGCATTTCCATACCGGCAATGCGGTACGGGTATTTGCCGTTGGTCAGGTTACCAATGCAGCCGTCACTATGGCCGGGCAGTGCTTCGGTGGTGCCGTTCGGCCACGGCATGGTGCTTACCAGCATCGTGGTCGTGGTGTCGATGGTGCTTGCCAGGTCCAGGTTTACGGCCGCATACTCGGTATCGTTCACGGTCACGGTCTCAACGCTCAAAATCTTGGCAATATTGAACACATCGTGGTTGTATGCCTGGTTTCGGTCGTTGTTCGTATTGCTTCCGCGTTCACCCAGGCACACACAGCTGCCCGCCAGCAGGTTGGCGCCCTGGGCTTTGGTCAGCAGCACACGCTTCACGCCGGTTTCGGCTGCCGCAAGGGTGTACTGGTAGTTGTAGTTGGTGCAGCCTTGCAGCTGGCCGCTGTTGCTCAACGTCCAGTGGCGCAGCCGCCAGGCCATCAGGGCAAACTGGGTGTCGCAATCGCACCACAGCCCATCGTAGGCGGTCAGCTTCCGGGACAGCAGTAGCGCCGCGTTGGCGCTGGTCCAGGGCATGGGCAGCAGGCCAGCGCCGCTGGTCATGCCGCCCGCGCTGTTTTTACCGCCGTAAAAAGCAGGGTGCCAGGTCAGCAGGCGGTGGGTGCCGTCCGGGGCTACATCGCCCGCCATCGGCACATAGCCGTCGCCTGCGCGCATGTGCCAGCTGGTGTAAAGGTAGCTGCCGTCGTCCCATTCTTTCACAGCCAGGGCAGGGGAGAAGCAGTACACCGGCGCAGTCTCGCCGGTCACATCAAAGGCGGCTTCGGTCTCAACAGCCAGCACCTCCATGGTGCCGTCTGCCAGGCTCTTGGCGTTGGCACGCACATACCAGGTCATGGGGTCGTTTTCGGCCCAATCTGCCACGCCCGTGCTGGCATCTGTTACCAACGGCGCAGCGCTGCGGCCGTCTGCCAGATCATCCAACGGGGTACCGCTGTCATCTCCGCTCACGCTTTCGTGGATGTTCCGCACGGTGTAGGTTTTATCTCCCCAGGCTGCATCCAGCATGGCCGCAAAGCGCTCCAGGCAGCTGTACTTGTTTTCGCTCTGCGTTACGGCAAACGGCCACCACAGTTTAAAGATCTTTTGCGTGTTGGTGCCGTCCAGCATGGCCGTGTACATGCCGTCCAGTGTAGACGCCGGGGTAGACGCCTTGGCTTCTTCGGCACTCTTTGCGGCCGCATCCCTTGCTGTGATAGTTTCATACAGGATTTTTGAAAGCTCATCCACAGATTCTTTGCCGATGTCAATTGCAGAAGTCTCTAGACCCTCGAGGACAATTCCCTGACCCAGAGTAGAGTTCCATTCCGGTGTGACTTCCCCAGAAGAAGTTGTTGCAAATGCACATAGGATGAAATCAACTGTACCCCTGTATGCCACAACACTTCGTTTGATCAACCAATCCATCTCAATGCTGTTTTCATTGGCAACAACAGATGGGATAAGATAGTAGCTAGTCTCCTTGTTTGCATTGCGATAAATGACTCGCCACGCAAGCTTCGACAAATCTCTATTACCATCGGCATACCGTCCATCAATGACAATGTGCTTAACTTCGACATCAGCATCGCTTTCTACACCGAACAGCTTCTGGCTCTCCGGGACCGTGATTTGTCTCGTATTAACGTTGACATGGATGCTCTCATCGGCTTCATCAGCCAACGACATCCCAAGGGCTTCGTCCAAACTAAGTGCCACTCTGATACACCTCGATTTCATTGGTAAAGATTCGCTGCGTACCCTTTTGCAGCACCACACGTACGTTAAAATGTTTGGCCGCGGCAACAGCATTTGGCACTTCCGCAAGCCAGTTTTTCAGCGGAACAGGATACGTCTTCTCTCCTACTGCATACACTACAGCTGCAGCATAGTCCGAAAAACTATCCATGGCCAAAACCTTTACTTTCAGATAACCCTTGGACCCGGCGATTAGCCCTTTGAAATCCAAAGGAGTTTCTTTAGCCAGAACCGCTTCGTCGGATAATCGGAAAGTTAAATATCGTACAAGCTTTTCAGCCATTATTTTCACTCCTTGGCCCTTCCGCCACCGCATTTTGATTCTGTGCAGCTGGGCGGTTATTCTTATGCTTATTCTTAAAAAGGTACCGCTCTACTTTATTCAGCCTCTCCGAAATATCCGTTAGACTCACAGCAGATTCGTCAATTTGTTTCTTCGGCTGCTCTAAAACGAACTTCACCGTCTGGATCTGCCCGTTAGAAGTCCACCACTTCCCATACACACAACTCCAGTCGTGCATCGGGAATAAACTCACACTGCCATCCATCGGCACTTCCTGCGGCATGATCTCATCAGGCGAATAAATCATCCTGCCTGGGATAGTCCGGGGTCTTGCCTGTACAGCACCAACATTCGGTGCCGCCGGATAAGCAGTCGGGTAAATCGCAGGCTGCGGTTGCAGAAAACTATTTTGACTTCCTTGGGGCATAGCCCCCGGCATCATGTTTGTAGCCATAGTTTTCTCCTTTCAAAGCAAAAAGGTCAGCCGGGATACTCTTCACCGGTGACCTCTTTATACTGTTCTGCGGTGATAGCGCTTTTCTTCACGGCATTGGCCATCATCTTCTTGTTCCACAATTTCGGATACCAAAGTTTCAGCTTCTCGATGTTCAGCATAACTTATTCCTCCGTCATCAGGGTGTCGGTCATCATGGCCGTATAGGTTGCCTGGGCCTCTACCGGGCTTACAGCAGTGGACGCCTGCGTGTTGATAATATCCCGCATATCCGAGATCTCTTCAAGCCGAATATCACACTCATAACCAGGCAGGTTGTGGATCATGCCATCCCAGATAATGCCGGTGCCATCCTGGGCAACGATAACAACACCGTTTTCCTGTGCCTTGCAGCGCAGAACTTTATCCGTAACAGCGACCAGAGTGTCGTTTTTATAGACCTTGTACATCGATTTTGAACCTCCTTTAGCCTACACAGAAGCCAAGACAGTATCTCATTGGCACACCAAACAGGGTAGTCGATGTGGCATTATTGTCTGAACTTACAACTGCACCATCTGCTCTAACATAGCAATAAGAACTATATTGTGTGTAGGGGCCTCTCGGAGAACGAGTCCACCATGCACAGTCAGCACCATTACTCATCCGAATTCTGGATTCATTAGAAGAGAAAATCGGATATAAAGTGCTTCCATCATCATAGCAGGAGTAGCCATTAAACGATGTAGCTCCAATAACTTCCTGTGCTGACAACATCCATGCTTTATCATCGGAAGTTACAATTGGATGTCCAGAAGAAGAATAAGCAATTGAATTCTTTCTGGCAGTAGTCATGATATTCTGCCATTCGTCAGGAAAATTGGAAACAATGCTTGGCAGAACATTGTTTCTGAACTCACATTCAGGATATCCACCAACAGTAGAGCCAGAACTATGGATTCGACCGCCATCTTTAAGCGCTTGTTTCATAACTAATGTCACAGGAATTGTAACCCCGCCAGGCGTGACATCATGGTTAAAGTCACCAATGGCTACATCAATTACTTCACCTGTTTTCATGGTAATGGTATGGTAATCTCCAATCGACCAATACTGGCTGGCCATTCCACTCTTCACAATCGCCTGGATCTCGGTCGTCGTGCAATCATAGAATGCTTTCTTGGCAAGAGCCCAGATTTCAGTAATGCCGTAAGTAAAGGCCTTTACCTGCTGGGTAAAGCTGTAGCTGCCGCTCCTGGCAGTAACGGCCCACTGTCCGACTTTACCAAGGTTCAGTTCCAGCACTCCTGCATAAGGAATCGTACCACTAACAGTTTTCGAGCCAAGAGTTGCACTGATACTGGTTCCAGACAGGCCATTTACGCGCAGGATGACAGCGCCACCCCCGCCACCGCCGGAGCCTCCAGAAATAACGCCCATAACTTAAATCCTCCCGTCTGCCAGAACCGTAAAATCGATTTCCGGCTTCTGCTCATAGCAGTAAATATCAACGTAGCCTGCACCAGTAACGCCGCGACTCAAACAACCAAGCGCCTCAAGATTAGCAGCGTCTGTCTCCTGATTGCCAGTCGGGGCTACATACATGGGCCCAAAATTCCGATCAGAAGTCATCGTAGAGATAGATACCCTCTGGCGGTAAGGCCCGGTGCCGGTCCAGTTTGCAGCTTTCAGACTAATGCTGATAGTAGCCAGTTTGTTGATCTTGTTGTTCAGATTGGCTGCAGCGTTGGAGTCAAGAGTCGCTTCCAAATCGCTAAACCAGGCATTAAAGTCTGAATTACGATTGGCAATATACTCTTCCTGCTCTTCCTGCTGCTGGGCCATCCACTCGGTATAATTAGCCTTCCACTGTGCCATAATTTGATCAAAGCTCATAGAGGCCATAACACCGGATGCCAACGGACACTCCGAGGTACCGACAGCATTCTCGATCTGAGACTGTAAAATGCTGCTGGAACCTGCTTTACGCAAAATATAAGCCAGCGGATACTGGTGCACAAACTCAGTGTTCTCCATCGTTGGTTTTACCGGCTTTGATGCTTCGGTTCCGGTCACAACTTTGATACTGTTTTTACGCACATCAGAAGCAGCGTTCACTTCCAGCACAATGGCATCATAGCGGTCCAAAAGCACAGCCGCAGAACCACAGCTAATAGGCATCGGTGCATCGTTGTAGGTCCAGGTATGATTGAACCAAGCACGCCCACTCGATACGTTTACTGTATTCCCAGTTCCGGCTTTTACAGCAAACGTATCACCAACTGCACCAATAACACCATCATAGATAATGCCATCAAACATCCGGCTCAAATCTTCGGAGTCGTACTTTCGATCTCCATTCAGGCTATTGTAAAAGCCATAACTAAAAGCCATATTGTACAGCCTCCTTTAAGTTTTTGTCAGTGTCGGGGTCGAGAATGTCGGCACGATCGTAGTGCCCGTGGAACTATCCGAGATAACGACCTCAACCACTCTTGTAGTAGCCTTGATTTTGTACTCATTTTGAATCTGTACAATATCTCCGACGAAGAAATCCTTCCCATAGCTGAACATCTCAGTATTCTCAATGTCGCCCTCAAACCCGGTAGCCTGGGTGTTCTCCCCAAGTTTATCGTAGCCTCGCTGTTCAAGCTGGGCATTGTATTCGGTGGCAGATAGAGTCTTATCGCTTGTCTTGGTGCTCAAATCCCGGGCATCCACAAACAGCTCTCGCCTGTCCATCCCACTGGGGAACTCCTGAACACCGTTACCGTATACACTCTTGAATTTTCGGTCCGAGCCTTCTCCTTCCCCGCCAACCAGTGCTACATTCTTAAGCTCCGCAGAACTTTCGTAGTAGTTCGAGTTTACCAGGTTTTCAAAGTTCGGGCTAAAGATCACATACGGCAGCTTCTTTTGATTGTAAGAACGGTCCGTTCCGAAATACAAAGAAAACTCGAACTTAAGGTCACTGTTTAAGATAACCTTAAATCCGAGTTCATTTGTTTCGCAAAGAGATTTAATAGCATCGTAGAGATTATCGCCCGTATACTGGGCATCTACTGTCAGCTTCGTAATTGCTTCGTCAGTGCTTTCCTTAAAAACAAAATTCTGGATCTTCCGCTTCTCATCACTCGGCGAAATGATGTTTTCTGTAAGAAGTTTCTTGATCCCGTCCTGTAAGCTGCCGCTAAGGGTCGTCTGGGTCCAGATAATACGCCGGTCTAAAATAGACTCAAGGCTCCTCCCCGTCACAGTAACGTGGCTGCCATCCTCCGCATCGCTCTCGATATCGTTCTTCTCGATAATCATAAGATGCTCGGATTCGGCGCTCCAAATATAATACCCATCTTTGGTAAAGTTGAAAAATGCTGCACTGACAGGGGCATAAAGTTCAAAGTCTCCGTAGCCGGTGTAACGGTCAGTCCAGATAAAAGACTCATAGTCGTCAATTACAGCTACCGACTTAAAGTCCTTGTCCATAATCAGTGCTTCCATTTAAATGCCCTCATACAAAGAAGAATAGTTTATTTTGAAATCCAGATAGTCACTGCCCTCATCAGCAGTATAGCCGAAAATGTTGTCGCCCTTCGACAGCATGAACCAGTCATCGTCCTTGCCAATGCAGTTCAGGATGTTAGTCGTAACACCGTCCCTCAAAAGCTCGATGGATTTATGACCCTTCACAGTCGAAATCGTAATTGTATCACCGTTCACAATGCCGGAACCAGTAAAGCTCACAAGCTCATCGTGGCTGATGGCCATTTTCTCTCTGGTTCGCACATTGTAAATCGTAAGGTTCTTTACTGTGCCGATCGCTTCAATGACAATAGTAATTCCCTGCTCCGCATCGCCGTCATAGTAAACGACATTTTCTTTGCGCCGCTCGATAATACCAAACTCGATCTTATCCTCAGTCAGTGATTCGTTAGAGAAAGGAAACTCGAAATTAGGCGCCACACCATGAAATACTACCTCTCGAATTCCGTCATCGCCTGCCGACTTCCAATACGGATTCGGGCAAACGATACTGACCTGAATGTCTTCGTTTTCACTAAAGATATTCGGTTCATTGGATTCCGGGTAGCCCTCAACAATGCAGCGCCGGTTATCGGTCTCGATCTCAAGCTGTAGGTATTTCTTAACAGGGAAATACTTGTAGCTTAAATGCCGGGCATCCTCAATCGTAGGTGCTCCATGCAAGATAAGATACAAAACCACATTTCGTTCGGTCGATCGGGCGGAGTTAAACTTCGAGCCATCATTCGTGGCGATCTCGGTCGTGTTGATGTTGGCCTTGGGCGGACCAAGGCCTTCGATTTTCTCGATCTCAAAAGGCCCACCATTCCAGATAAGAGGAATGGTCAGCGATTCGCCCATGTAGTTTGTAACTTTCACGGTCTTGATCATGCTTTTCCTCTTTCCTTCATCATGGCAAACTGGTTGTTCGTCTGGCGGTACAGATCGATCCGGCTCAATGCCTTCGGGCTGTAATTGTACTGGTTAAAATTGTAGGTATTGGACCCACCATTTTGATTCTGGCTCGGGTTCACGGATTCCGCATACTTATCAGCCGGCGCAGCCTTCCGCGCACGGTTGATGCTCCCTGCAAGATTCATGCTTCGGTTCGCAAAATTACGGTCGAAGCTATTGAGCCCGCTGTCTACTTCATCCATATCCAAAACTGGCCGGATGGTAGGCTGATACTCAAAGTCCTCATCCATCGTGGCAGCAATGTTTTCTGCAATGATCTGGGCAGTAGAGAGTGCCTGGTTCGAGATCTCCTCGGTAGCCTTTTCGACCCGGTCCGCATAGTCATAGATACCGTTAGAAAGCCCCAAATCAAAGAACCGCCCAAAGCCATAAGTGACCTTGGACGGAGAGTTGATTTGTAATTTCTGTTTTGCAGCCTCAAGTGCCTTTCCGGCAACCTCTGCTGCGGCATTGATAGCCTCCGATTCACCGGAACGAATACCAGCGGCCAGACCAATTGTCAGGAAGTTGCCTGCCGTATACCAATTGTTGTACTGTTCATGAATAGTGGAAACCACCCCGGTCAAAAGATTTGTGACACTGGTATTAAAATCAGCCTGCTTATTGGCAATCGTGGTGTTCAGAGTCAAACACAACGTATCAATGCTCGCAGCAATCAGAAGGGTGTTCGAGGAAATAGCTGTTGTAACAGATGCCACAAAATTATTGACCAGTGTCTGCGCATTCTCTGCTACACTCGGAGCATTTTCCGTAATGCCAGTGTTAAATGCCTGAATCATCTGGCTGCCGGTAGTCTTCATGGATTCTGCTGCGTTAGCAAACATGTCCGTAAACGAGCTATTCGGTGTGAAGGTATTAAGGGCAGTGCTGAGCATATTAAGTGCTTCGAAGTTGATATTACCAACAAGACTCAAAGCGTCAACCAACGAAGTAATGCAAGCCGAAGCATCGTTAATGGAAACGACACTCAATTGTGTACAATTCTGGCCGTAAGAGACTAGTGCTTCGCCAAAATTCTTCAGATTTGCACCGAAGTTCGTTAGCTTTGTAGAGTCTCCTGTAAGCCAGCCAATTACACCGCCAGTCATGTCGACATTCTGGGACAAAGCTGTAACAACCTGAACAGCTTCTTGGCTTGCCATAACCGCATCCGAATTAAATCCACTACCATATCCGCCGCCAATGATTTGACTATAACGAACAAGGCCATTCGCAAAATATGTCAATTGCTGTCCAAGTTGTGCAAGATCTTTCTGTCCTGTGATTTTTTGCACGAAACCGTCCAAGTTGTCGGTGTTCTTTGCTAAATTTATAAGAACGTTGCTTGCGGCTTCACTTGCGGTAATTGCATTTACATCCAGGGCAACTCCGTTTTCGCCACCAGTAATAATGGTGCAATAATCTACCATCGCTTGGGCGAATGCTTTTAGCTGACTGCCGAGCTTATCGAGGTTCTTCTGCCCGGTAAATTTCTGAATAAATCCGTCATAATTGTCAGACTCATTAGAAAGACCGATCAGAATTTTCGCTGCTGTTTCGCTGGCTGTAATAGCTTCTTCATTTAAGCCGGTTCCACCATCCGCGCCGCTTATAATAGACCCATAGTCAACCATGGCCTGTGCAAATGCCGTAAGTTGACTTCCGAGAGTTTCCATACTCATCGTCTCGCCAACGATTTTACCCCAGAATCCGCCTGTAGTCGGCATTTCCGAGAGAATGTTGGCAACCGAGCTCATAGCGTCAGCAGTAGAAGCAAGTCGATCGGTGCTCACACCATTTGTGGCAGTGGCCATGGATTTGATTGCCGTGCCAAGGGATGTCAGGTTATCTCCAACCACATCATATTTAATGTTGCTTTCCGAAAGACTGCTAAGACCTGCCGTAAATCCGCGCCGGGTCAGCTTCTCGGTAGCTTTCACCAGCACATCCACGCGGGAAGCAAAACTATCGTCCAGCCCATCAACAAAGCTCACAAACCCTTGCATCCCGTTTGCAAAGTCAGAGATATTCTTGGCCATCTTCGGAAGCTGTGCCGTAATTCCAGTGCCGACAGCACCAATAAGATTACCAACAAACGTACCCAGTGCTTCGCCAATCTTGCCCATAGCAGCAATAGCATTATCCAGATTCTCGCTGAAAATATCCAGTTTCATCAACCCGCCAAGGGCCTCAAGAACAGCAACGATTGTGCTGATCCCGGCAATGATTCCAAGACTTCCCGTTGCAATTCCGGTAATGCCCATACTGCCCATAATCCGCATAGCCGCAGAAAGGGCCAGCAATACACCGGAAATTGATACAGCGATAGGCAATACATCTTCAGGATTAGGCAGACTCGCCAACTGGTAAAGCACATACCCAATAGCTGCTACCGCCAGTGTAATCATGGCAATCGAGGCCAAAGCAGCGCCGTCAACGCCTTTGGTCGAAGCAATCGCTAATGCCAAGGCGGCCATCATGCTGTCAAGGGCAACCGTAGCACGGGTAAGGCTTTCAGCATCCATCGTAGACATAACTGCCATCAAAGCAGTAAGCCCGGCCATAGCCGCTGCAATTGCAATAATGGCCTTGTAACTGCCGGTCGCTTTGCTGCTCACAACCATCAGGACGCCAAATGCGGTAGAAATACCGGCCATAGCTGCCATCACACGCGCCAAGTCATTTACCGGGATCGAGGCCATGATCTTCATCGCAATGGCGATTGCAGCCATAGCACCGCTCATAGCCAAAATTCCAACACCAGCTTTATCGGCATTCGCCCCGGCAAAGTGGCTGATAGCTGTAAGCCCCGCAAAGAACAAACTCAACAGTCCAATAACCGTAATGCCCTTTACAATGCTCTTAGCGCTCAGTTCATCAATGCTCTTAATGACCTCGACCATAATATACATGGACGAGCTGATCAGCAGCATTGCCTTGCCAGCCTTATCCGCATTCTCCCCGGCAGTGCCCATTCCGGCCATAAGGAAATTCATCATGACCATTATGCTGCCAAGAACACCAAGCCCCTTCAGGATTTCCTTCAGGCTCATATCGCTAACAGTTTCCATCAGGCCAAGCATCTGCTTCAAAGAGTAAACGACAGCAACCATAGAGGCCGCCCCACCGATACTCCCCTTCCCGGCAATTCTTGCGCAGGCAGAAACGGCCAGCATGATAGCGCTCATTTTGAATAGCGAGGAATAGATGTCGTCAAGGCTCTCTTCCTTCAAAGCTCCAAGCACCTTGACCACCAAAGTCAATGCTTCAGCGTAGGCAACCAAGGTCAAGGCGGTACCAATACTGCTTTCTACCTTCAAAGCACTCAGCAGCTTCATGCCGCCGGCCAGAACACCAAGGATAGCTACAACTGCTACCATATCGGCAGCCAGCGTAGGCCAATCCACATCGATGCTCTGGATCTGCTTCAACGCAGTAACCATCAGCAGCACACTGGTTGCCATCGCTACAAGTGAGAGCCCACCGAACAACTTGTTCATATTATTTGCTGGCGTCTTGTTCTTGGCAAAGTATCCCATAGCAGCCGAAAGACCAGTCAAAGCGCCGATCAAAGCGCCAAGGGCAATCGTCGCGGGGATCAACTTCTCGGTAGGTACAAACGAAAGTGCGATTAAGGACCCTGCCAAAATTGCAATCGCCAAGGCAATGTTAATAATGCTCTTAGACTGGATCTCCTTCTGGTAAGAGACCAAAACACCTTTCACGCCGTCCAGCACACCAACCAAACTTGTTTTAACATCCTTTACCGATTTGCCAACAGTGCCAAGGGCATCCCCCAACTTTGTCAGGGAGCCGATCACGGCAAGTCCCGTAAATGCTGTAAGAATTTTTCCAAGCGTAAACTTCTTCACACCCTGGCTGGCCAGCTGCTGGAACTGCTCAATAAACCCCTGCAATGGCGCAAATTTCTCTTTTACAGAGCCAACAAATCCAGAAATGTTCTGTTTCAGCTGATCCAGCTTGTCAATCACATTTCCAAGCCCGGAACCGGCTGCGTCAGTAAACGAAGTAAACAAACTCGATACGCTGCTAAAGTCCAGGCTGTCAAATCCCTTAAAATTCTCAAAGAATTCCTGCACTTTCGGCCCAAAATCATCCAGCCGTTCCTTACCCTTTTCCAAAAGTTCAAAGAACAGTTCTTTAAATTTCTCAATGGCCGTCTGTACAGCAGGCATTCCGGTAAAAGATTTCCACCATTTTGAAACTGCAGTCGCCGCCTTTGTCACAACCAATACCATTGTGGTAAAGATCGTGTTCAGAGTTCGTGCAATTTTCGTAACGATCTGGTGCTCGCTGATCCAGTTTTTAATAGCCTGTACCCACTTAACTACCGTATCGACCACAGTATCAACGATATTGTTCAGGGCTTCATTCTCTTTGATCCATTTACGAGTGGCCGTAAGATTCTTGCCGATGGCCTCCGTATAATCCAGTACATTCACATGGACGTCGCCCATGATTGCACTCAGGATCTTAAAAGCGCCGTTACCAAGTTTGGATACAATATCAGTAACGATGCCAAGTACGTCAAAGAGTCCACGAAGGGAGTTCTTCAGTTTTTCAGAGTTTTCGTCAGTCAAGACTAACTTCTGGGTGAATTTGTTGATGGCTTCCAGAATAGAATAGACTCGCTCAACGGTCGGCGTCGGAAAAGCCTCGCTCCAAGCCGATTTTACAGCTTCAATGGCACCCATCAGGCCGTGCAGCACATTTGAAAATGACTCAACAACCAGATCACGGCCGGACGGTTTGTTCAGGCTTTCGATCAGCTCATTCAGTGGGGTGCCGGTCTCTTCTGCCTGTTTAGCAAGTTCTCTCAGGGCTGCAACCTGGTCATCGGTATAACCAATGGATTTAAGCTGGGCATCGCCAAGATCTTCAATCGTGACCTCAGTCCCGGCCAGCATCTTATTAACAATACCCTGTATCGTTGCATAGTCCTGCCCGGCCTCAGCCAAAGCCGTCTTACGTGCAGCACCATTGCCGTAATTGCCCTGGATAACGTCTGCCGCCAGTTTCTTATACTCGTCCAACTTCGCAGTCAGAGTTTCAGTGCTTGTAACCGTATCATCGGTAAATTTCTTTAAAGTCTCGCTTAAGATTCCGGAGGTTAGCCAACCTTTGGATAACGACTGCTCAAAACTTGTCTCGTCGTTGATCATCTCATCAATGGCAACACCATGGGCTTTGGCCGTCTCTATCAGTGCCTGCTTCAAAGTATCGGTGGCGGTCGTAGTCTCCGCAACCGTCTTCCACTGGGCTTCTGTCAAGGCGTCGCTTTGCTTGCCCATCAACCGTTCCAGATAATCGTTGCGTTCGTTGCCGCCTTCAGCAAATACCTCATAAAGATCATTCGCTAAGTCGGTCCACAACTTAGTAGACTGTTCGGCGTCGCCAAATATCAGTTCAAAAGTCTTCATCCAGCCAGTAGAAACAGCATCCTTTACAGAGTCGATAGCATCATCAAAGGTACGTGCTTCCTGACCGGCTTTAAATACTTTCAAACCAAAGGCATCAACCTTATCGCCCATCGCCTCAATGGCTTCCGAGGTAGTGATGATCTCACCTGCATCTGCTTTGTCCTGCACATAGGTATAGATCTGGTCAACGGCCTTGGCGTAATCATTGTAAACCCGCATCATGACATCGCTGGTAAGCCAAGCGTCATCCGTCAGATGCTCTGCAAACTGGGATTTATTAAAAGCCTTAGAGTTCGCCAT
>ERZ1034939.178-NODE-178-length-45550-cov-27.680866_pt1 | contig 45550 bp, 35 predicted proteins | sample MGYA00520626_ERZ1034939 | MGnify/ENA primary metagenome ERZ1034939 (study PRJEB33766, sample SAMN09781751) | gut metagenome | biome: gut microbiome | host: Homo sapiens | place: Madagascar | study: EMG produced TPA metagenomics assembly of the PRJNA485056 data...
CTTCTTTACTTGAGGTCTTCAAGGTCTAACGACTTTGGAGACCTTTTTTTTATGTCCTTATTCTTCCTTTTGCATGCGTTACACATTATTATATACGTACCTTATATTATATATAGTATGCATTCTTTGTATGCGTTCTTTTAATTGCCTTTTTAATCATGTAATTTATATGACTTGTGATATGTAATGAAACATCTTATTGCTTTTTTATAGGCTCTTACTTGGTACAGCAACTTGCTGTATTATATCCAAATGCTAACAATTCCTTTGTCAAACAGCTTTTTTAATGTTTTTGTTTTGTTCTTTCCTATTTTTAGCGTATTTTTGCATATTCATATTAGATTGCGTAATTGCAACCATATAAAAACAAATCACTATGCAAACAAGATGTCATCTTTCGGTTCTCGCCCAAAAGCAGGCAGAGAAGTATGGAGAGCGCGAAGCCTTTACATATAAGGACTTTGGTGGCTCTGCGTGGAAAACCATGAGCTACAATAGTTTCTCTCAGTTGGTGAAGCAAGCAAGTAACGCTTTGCTCAACCTGGGTGCTAAGCCGCAGGAGACAATTGGCGTATTCTCTCAGAACGCCATACAGTATCTCATAACCGACTTTGGTGCATACGGTGTGCGTGTTACATCGATACCGTTCTATGCTACTTCTTCTGAACAGCAGATTCAGTATATGATAAACGATGCTCAGATACGATTCCTATTTGTTGGTGAACAAGAACAGTATGACAAGGCTCATCGTGTATTTGGACTATGTCATTCGCTCGAGCGTATTATTATTTTTGATCGTTCTGTACGAATCTCCACACATGATCCTGCAGCTCTATACTTCGATGACTTTTTGAAGTTGGGTGAAGGATTGCCACGTCAAAGTGAAGTGGAGAAACTTTATCAAGAAGCCAATGACTCTGATCTCTGTAATATCCTATACACTTCAGGTACTACTGGTGACCCGAAAGGTGTTATGCTGACTTACGGACAGTATTCAGCAGCTTTAAAGGCTAATGATGAGGTTGTGCCTATATCTGAGAAAGACCGAATAATAGAGTTTTTACCAATCACTCATATCTTTGAGCGTGGTTGGTCGTATCTGGCCTTCTCTGAGGGTGCACATATTATTATTAATACAGATCCTCATGAGATACAGCAGTCAATGCGCGAAACTCATCCAACATCAATGTCGTCGGTACCCCGTTTCTGGGAGAAGGTATACCAAGCTGTAAAAGACAAGATAGATCGTTCCAACCCTATGCAGCAGAAATTATTCCGTCATGCTTTGGAAATTGGCCGTAAGTATAACCTAGAGTGCAAGAGCCGCTGCAAGCGTCCGTCTCCAATGCTTGCTATGGAGTATAAGGTGTTTGATAAGATGATATTACGTCTTGTACGCAAGCAGTTGGGTTTGGAGAATGCTAATATATTCCCGACAGCCGGAGCTGCCGTTTCGCCTGAGGTAGAGCGTTTTGCTCATTCCGTTGGTTTGAACATGGTTGTTGGTTATGGTTTGACCGAGAGTCTTGCCACAGTAAGTTGCGATCGCGAGAATATGCCTTACACAATTGGTTCGGTGGGACGTCCAATTAATGGAATTGATGTGAAGATTGGAGATAACGACGAGATTCTGCTTAAGGGTCCTACTATTACAGTTGGTTACTATCGACGCGATGCTGCTAATAAAGAAGCGTTTACAGAGGACGGTTACTTCCGTACTGGTGATGCAGGCTATATTAAAAACGGTGAACTATTCTTGACCGACCGTATAAAGGACCTTTTCAAGACCAGCAATGGCAAGTATATCGCTCCGCAAATGATAGAATCGCTGTTATTGGTTGATAAGTTTATAGATCAAGTTGTGGTGATAGCCAACGAGCGCAAGTTCGTTTCGGCTCTTATAGTTCCAGAGTTCCGTCTTGTCGAGGAGTGGGCAAAGGACCACGGTGTAACTGCAGACAGTCGCGAGGCATTGTGTGCAGATCCTAAGGTGCACAAGATGATGATGGAGCGTATACAAACATTGCAACAGCAGCTTGCAAGCTATGAGCAGATTAAGCGATTCACGCTTATTGCTCATCACTTCTCTTTGGAGTCGGGCGAGCTTACAAACACGTTGAAGATACGTCGTCCTGTAATTTACAAAAACTTCAAGGACGTAATCGACAAAATGTACGAATAGTAGTTTTATATGATAACAGCCGATCAACTAAAAGATGTAATTGAGCGTGCCGATGCGCTCAATCATTATCTTAATATAGACCAAAAGAAGGTAGAATTTGAAGAGGAGCAGCTGCGCACACAGGCTCCCGACTTCTGGGACGATCCAAAGCTTGCAGAAGAGCAAATGAAGAAGGTAAAGTCCATTGAGAAGTGGATAAAGGGCTATGAGCAGGTGCGCCGTCTTGCCGACGAATTACAGCTTGCCTTCGATTATCACAAGGAGGAACTTGTGACAGAAGAAGAGGTGGATGCAGACTATAATGCTGCAATTACTGCTATAGAGAACCTCGAATTGATGAACATGTTGCGCCAGAAGGAAGACCCTATGGACTGTGTGTTAAAGATAAACTCTGGCGCAGGTGGTACCGAGAGTCAAGACTGGGCACAGATGCTTATGCGTATGTATATGCGTTGGGCAGAGGCGCATGGCCATAAGGTTACAATTTCCAACCTTCAGGAAGGCGATGAAGCCGGAATAAAGAGTGTGACAATGGAGATAGAGGGTGGCGAATATGCCTACGGCTATCTCAAGAGTGAGAATGGAGTACACCGTCTTGTGCGTGTGTCTCCCTTTAATGCGCAAGGCAAGCGAATGACATCGTTTGCTTCGGTTTTCGTTTCGCCACTTGTAGATGATACTATAGAGGTATATGTAGATCCTTCAAAGGTATCATGGGACCTTTTCCGTTCGGGTGGCGCCGGTGGACAGAATGTCAATAAGGTTGAGACTGGTGTTCGTTTGCGCTATCAATATACTGATCCTGATACAGGCGAGGAAGAAGAGATTCTCATTGAGAATACCGAAAGTCGTAAGCAGCTTGAGAACCGCAATAATGCTATGCGATTGCTCAAATCTCAACTCTACGATCGTGCTATGAAGAAGCGTCTTGAGGCCCAGGCCAAGATAGAGGCAGGCAAGAAAAAGATAGAGTGGGGCAGTCAGATACGCAGCTATGTGTTTGACGACCGCCGCGTTAAGGATCACCGTACTGGTTATCAGACTGCAGATGTGGACGGTGTTATGGACGGTAAGATAGACGGATTCATAAAGGCATACCTTATGGAGTTTCCAGTTGTCGATGCTTAAGCGTCGACAACTCATAATTCACAACTCAATAATTCAAAATGCGCAAAGCGCACAATTCAAAACTCAAAATTTATATAACTATGAGCCAAAACAGTAGAATAAAGCGTGAAAGATACGCTAAGAAGCAAGAAAAAGAAGGAAAGAAAGTAGTGGAGTACATCGTATGGGGTCTTATAATCCTCGGTGTGGCATTTGCTGTTTGGACCTTCACACAGGCATAAAACACACACTTTTCATTTCAACATTAATAAAAAGACACACATTATTTAATATATAAATAATATGAGTGGATTAGAAATTGAACGTAAGTTCCTTATAAAGAAAGGCGGCTCCTGGAAAGAAGCCGCCTTTTCATCAAGCCATATCAAGCAAGGCTATATGCCGTGCGAGTCGGCTACAGTAAGAGTTCGTACTCGTGACGACCGTTCGTGGCTTACCATTAAGAGCCATAGCGACCGTACTGGATTATCGCGTTATGAGTTTGAAAAGGAGATAACCAACGACGAGGCCAAGCATCTCTTTGAGCTTTGTCGTGGTGGTGTTATAGACAAGCGTCGTTGGTTGGTAAAGAGTTCTGACGGACATCACACGTTTGAGGTAGACGAGTTCTTCGGCGACAACGAAGGACTTGTAATAGCCGAGGTTGAGCTTTCGTCCGAAGATGAGCCGTATACAAAGCCGTCTTTCATTGGTGATGAAGTTACAGGCGACCGCCGTTACTATAATTCGCAGCTCCTTCGCAATCCGTATAAGAACTGGAAGTAATTTTCCAGTGTACGCACAATCGTTTAATTGACGTTAATATATTGTTCGTGTAATGTTCGTTATTAGCCCGTTCATTACACGAACAATTCTCGTTTTACAGCAAAGCCTTAATCTCCGCGTCAATATCCTTTATCTGTACGTCGCGCTTAACAACGTTGCAGTTCTTGTCGAGCAAGAAGAAGGTTGGAATCTGTCCCACATTATACAATTGCAGCACCTTCTGTGTATTTTCGTCCACACGTGTAGACACCCAAGGCAAGGCTGCTGTTTGAGTTTTCCAGAAATGCTCGTCCGGGTCAACCGAAACCTGATATATCTCGAATCCTGCAGCGTGATACTTGTTGTAAAGTTCACGCAGCATCATAATGCGTTGCATCGACTTCTCGTTGGCAAAGAGATGGAAGTCGAGCAAAACAACATTACCCTTCAACGACGACAAGCTGCGTTGCACACCCTTGTTGTCGGCAAGTGTAAAGTCGACAATGCCAGTTGTCTGAACCTTAGAGGCATCTATAGTAGTGCCAGCCATTCGGCTTTGTAAAAGGCGCACGTCCTTCATTCCCTCAATAGCTATGTTGTGTAGATTCTCGCCACGCTCCTCGTTAGGATAGAAAGTGTCCCAACTTGTAGCCACAGCAGCAAATACCTTTACATCTTCTGCCGACGAGCGCGGATTGAAGATAAGCAGCGACTGTCCACCAGCATACAGAGTTTGGAACAATGCAAAGTAAGACGAGGCCTTCATTGGTTCCTTGAAGATATACTGTGTCTTCACAATGCCCTTATAATTCTCTATCACCTTGTTTATGCTGTCGTTTACGGCATCAGCGCCAAGCTGCGGATTGTTGGCAATCATATTTATCTGGCTCTGCAATTGCATCTGCATAATAGCCAACTCTTTAATGCGGGTACAGTCGTCCGATCCGCTCACCTCATACTGCGAAGCCATGCTTGGATACTGTGCCTTTACATTTACAGTCTCGGTAGAGTCGATAGCGATGTTGATAATTTGTCCTGCAATACGCAGACGATAGAACTCTGGAGCAGAAGGAGCTTTGCCGTCGAACGAGAAAGATCCGTCGGCAGACAATTTTACCGAGTCTACCTTAACAGGTCCGTTAAGACTCATGTTCTCAAAATAAAGAGTAGAGTCGGCAGCGTTCTCTATTGTTCCGTCTACATGAAACTTGCGTTCGTTGCATGCCGTAGTTCCAATGATTGCCAATGCTGCAAGAGCCAAGGCAGTGTGATGTTTAATTGATTTGATATTCATCTTGTTTTATTGTTTTTCTTCCTTATGTTGTTTTCAACGTGCAAACTTACTCATTTTTATTGGTAAATCCTTTACTTAATATATAAAAATATGTTTAGAAAGTATCTCTATGGTATAGTCAGCTAAATCTAAACTACAATTTGCATCACTCCAAATACGGGATAAACCTAAAATAATAATGTTAAATATACACAACAGATTTAATAGTTTTATCAAAAGTGTTTCATATACTCAACACTTTTAGTTTTTTTGCAAAAAGTGTTGAGTATATGAAACAAAATCTAATAGAGCGTCAAGGCTATTCCGAGAGAATAGAGCGTATGTTTGGTAAGGGTATGGTTGTTGCCCTTACTGGTCAAAGGCGTGTGGGTAAGAGTTGTGTTATGAAGCGAATATATGAGAAATATTCGCAAGACAGCCATAACAATGTCATCTATATTGATATGGAGAAAACAGCTTTTGATAAAAGACAGCCATCCTAAATATGTTGTGTCTATGGACAGAATGTATGGCAAAGCCAATGTCGATGGTATCAGACATCTACATCTTAGAGACTTTCTTAAACTAAGATCGCTATAGATGTAGCGTCTTCACACTCGCTCCGCTATCCAATAGCCCGCAGCTACAGCCACAAACCCGAGCATAACGCTGCCACCTGTATATAGCAATGTGGCAAAGGCGTGTCCGCCACGCATGAGCGAAAGGTTCTCGTTGCAGAATGTGGAGAAGGTGGTGAAGCCACCGCAAAGGCCAGTAGTAAGCAAAAGCTTAACCGAGTCGTTGCCAATATTGCCGCGTGCCGACATGCCATAGAACAAGCCTATGAGCAGACAACCTAAGAGATTGACCGTCAGCGTGGGATAAGGAAAGATGCCTGGCATATTATCCTGAACCAATTTGGATACAATAAAGCGCAAGGCCGACCCCAGTCCACCGCCCAGCGCCACAAAAATAATAGAGCGTATCATTAAACAAATTTGTAGTTTTATAATTCAGCCTGCAAAGTTAAGCAGAAATTTAAACAAAAAAACAAAAATATCACGGCATTGTTCGTTTATCCCATTGAAAATAACTAACTTTGCTACCATATTTAATTTTTTGATGTTATTATAACGATTTAGATGAACGTAATTACAAAGACAGTATCATTGCCTGATGGCAGAACCATCAGCATTGAGACCGGGAAAGTGGCAAAGCAGACCGACGGAAGTGTTGTACTGCGTATGGGCAACACCGTACTTCTCGCCACTGTTTGTGCCGCAAAAGATGCAGTTCCCGGAACAGATTTCATGCCTTTGCAGGTAGACTACAAAGAGCAGTATGCAGCAGCAGGCCGTTTCCCTGGCGGTTTCACAAAGCGTGAAGGCAAGTCAGGCGATAACGAGATCCTTACATCACGTCTTGTTGACCGTGTGCTCCGCCCGCTCTTCCCGTCTAACTACCATGCAGAGGTATATGTGCAGATCATGCTTCTCAGCGCCGATGGCGTTGATCAGCCTGATGCTCTCGCAGGATTTGCAGCTTCAGCCGCAATGGCTTGTTCAGATATCCCATTCGAATGCCCCATCTCTGAGGTGCGCGTAGCACGCATCAACGGTGAGTATGTTATCAACCCAACCTTCGAGCAGATGAAGGAAGCCGACATGGACATCATGGTAGGCGCTTCTGCCGAGAACATCATGATGGTTGAGGGCGAGATGAAGGAAGTTTCAGAGCAGGATATGATTGGTGCCCTCAAGGCTGCCATGGCTGCTATCAAGCCTATGTGCGAGCTCCAGACCGAGCTTTCTAAGGAACTTGGTACTGATGTTAAGCGCGAGTATTGCCATGAGGTTAACGACGAGGAGTTGCGCGAGCAGATCCGCAAGGAAACTTACGACAAGTGCTACGCTATTGCTGAGGCTGGCGACCACGACAAGAAGTCGCGTGAGGAAGCTTTCGATAAGATTCTCTCTGACTTCCAGGAGGCTTATGATGCAGCTCATACAGAGCTTACACCTGAGGAGCTTGACGAGAAGCACGCAGAGATGGTGCGCTATTATGCCGACGTTATGCGCGACTCAATGCGCCGTTGCATCCTCGACGAGGGCAAGCGTCTCGATGGTCGTAAGACTACAGACATCCGTCCTATTTGGTGTGAGGTTTCTCCATTACCAATGCCTCACGGAAGTTCTATCTTCACACGTGGCGAGACACAGAGCCTCACTACATGTACTCTCGGTACAAAGATGGACGAGAAGCTTGTTGACGATGTATTGGAGAAGGGCTATCAGCGCTTCCTACTTCATTATAACTTCCCTCCGTTCTGTACTGGCGAGGCTAAGGCTCAGCGTGGTGTTGGACGTCGCGAGATAGGTCACGGCCACTTGGCATGGCGCGGACTTAAGGGTCAGATTCCTGAGGATTTCCCTTACACAGTACGTTTGGTAAGCCAGATTCTTGAGTCAAACGGCTCATCATCTATGGCTACTGTATGTGCCGGCACACTTGCTCTTATGGATGCTGGTGTACCTATGAAGGCTCCTGTATCAGGTATCGCTATGGGTCTTATCAAGAACCCAGGCGAGGAGAAGTATGCTGTGCTTAGCGATATCCTCGGCGACGAGGACCACCTTGGCGATATGGACTTCAAGACCACTGGTACACGCAACGGTCTTACAGCTACACAGATGGATATCAAGTGTGATGGTCTTAGCTTCGAGATTCTCGAGAAGGCTCTTATGCAGGCTAAGGCTGGCCGCGAGCACATCCTTAACTGCATGCTGGAGACTATCTCTGAGCCACGTGCCGAGATGAAGCCACAGGTTCCACGCATCATTCAGATTGAGATTCCTAAGGAGTTCATCGGTGCTGTTATCGGCCCTGGTGGTAAGATTATCCAGCAGATGCAGGAGGATACTGGTGCTACTATCACTATCGAGGAGACTGATGGTAAGGGTCACGTACAGGTATCTGCTCCTAACAAGGATTCTATCGATGCTGCTTTGGCTAAGATCAAGGCTATCGTAGCTGTTCCTGAGGTTGGTGAGGTTTACGAGGGTACTGTTCGTTCTATCATGCCTTACGGTTGCTTCGTAGAGATTCTCCCTGGTAAGGATGGTTTGCTCCACATCTCTGAGATTGATTGGAAGCGTCTTGAGACAGTTGAAGAGGCTGGCATCAAGGAAGGCGACAAGATCAAGGTTAAGCTTATGGAGATTGACCCGAAGACTGGCAAGTACAAGCTCTCTCATCGTATCTTGCTCCCGAAACCAGAAGGTTACGTAGAGCGTGAGCGTCGTCCTCGTGGCGAAAGAGGTGATAGAGGCGAGCGTCGCCCACGTGGCGAAAGAGGCGAACGTCGTGACGGACGTCGCGAAAACCGTGAGCATCGTGAACCTAAGGACTTCAACGACTCACTCGACCACAACAACGACATCTAATCTAACTGATTAGAGCACATATAAAAATAAAGAATCCCTGCATTGCAGCTCATAGGTTGCGATGCAGGGATTTTTTATGCTATTATTTTACTAAAGTATTACCTGAAGTCAGCATAATATATTAAATGCTCAAGTAATATATATTAAATGACCAAATATATTCAACGGCACAAAGTAAATTATATTAAATTGGCAAGTAAATTGTATTAAATGGCAAAGTAAATTATATTAAATTGGCAAGTAAATTATATTAAATGGCAAAGTAATATATATTACTCTTTTCCCGCTAATTGCCTTGTGCCTTTCCGTGTACAAGGTGGCGCATTTCGTGTCCACCCCACATAGCATCATTCTTATATACAAACCCCAGTGATGTATAAAGTCTTTCGGCATTAGGATTGTTCTTGTCTACAAGCAGAGCAGCAGGCAAACCAAGCTCGGCAGCATACTCTACAAAATGCTTTAGCAGCTTAGAGGCAATGCCACGCTTGCGATATTCAGAGTAGACAGCAAGCGAGTCGAGGTAAAACTCGCCCTCCTGTGTCTCGTCATCCATATTGGTGTAGTCCATATTAAGACAGCTGAGAGCCTCCTCCTGAAAACGTCGGCGCAGACGTCGCAAGTCCTTACCATCGTAACCTACAATGGCACCGGCAACCGGAGCATAGTCAAGGTTGCCATTAGTAGCCTCGTCGTCAAGCGCAACAAAGGCGTTGCGCCAGCTGTACTGCGAGTCGTCCATAAGCACAAGCTTTACCATCATCTGATAGAAATCGTCAAGAGTGTGGTCCTTGCCTGCCAGAAACTGGCAGCAGTCTTCTGTCATTGCCGTCATTATCAGTTGCGCAATGTCGGCTGCATGTGCCGGAGTAGCTTTTGTAATAGTCATAATAAATAATGTAATATTAATTTGTTGTTGTTATAGTTTGACGTGCCTAAGCCAGGCGTTAGTTCTTCATATTCTAAATACTTGCAACGGCTCATTCAATATTTATCAAGAATCTTCTTTATCTTGCCCGCTCTCGATTGTGCCTTAGCCTTGGCCGATGGCATTATTAGTTTGAACAGGCCAAGCAGATTAAATCCATCCGAAGGTTTTGGCAGTCGTGCCACCTCCATCTCCTTCTGCATAGCCTTCTTCATATCAAAGCTCATTCCAGGCGCCGTAACCACCACATCATTAAGTACCACCTCTTGCGGAATAAGGAACAATGTGTCTTGCTGTAGTTCGGTAGCGTTCACGCGGCGTTGCATATAATGCTTCTTCGAAACCGTTGCGCTGCTGAAAGGCAATTGCGTATGAAAGCGTCCAGTATAATCGGTAACAACACGCTGCCCGTTGTTAGTGCTTACAACGACACCCGCAATAGGCACACGGGTGTCCATGTCGGCTACAACCGGCATCTTCTGTGCTCTTGCCGCTAAGCAGCAACACATCATGGTGTATATGGCGATTATCCTATTCATACTGCAAAAATAACGAGAAACCTCAACACGGCAAAACCCTTTATTCTTTATTAATATCGTTTCCGATAGTTTCACCTATACAAGTCCATCCTATATGTATTTAAGCCTTGCTATCCGGCTTAGGCAATAAGTAAACACGCATAAACCACTGAAAAAGAGAAAAAAGCGTGCAAAACTTGTTTATATGGATTTAAATCCTTAACTTTGCAAAAGAAATAAATTTTATTGGCACGAGAGAATGAGGATTTCGACACTAAGACCAATGTCGGAATTCTTGTTTTTTTTATTGCCTAAGCGAAAAAACAATAACTAACAAAAACAAGTATTTTATTATGGCTTACATGTCACAAGAAGGCTACGACAAGCTCGTTGCCGAACTCAAGCAGCTCGAATCAGTAGAGCGCCCTAAGGCATCGGCAGCCATCGCTGAAGCCCGTGACAAGGGCGACTTAAGCGAGAATGCCGAATATGATGCTGCCAAGGAAGCACAGGCTCATCTCGAAGAGAAGATAAACCGTATCAAGCTTGCTATAGCCGAGGCAAAAATTGTAGACACATCACGTCTGAGCACAGACAGTGTACAGATTCTCTCTAAGGTGGAGATGACCAATCTTACCAACAAGGCTAAGATGACATACACAATCGTAAGCGAGAGCGAGGCCAATCTGCGTGAAGGCAAGATTTCTATCACTACTCCTATTGCACAGGGTTTGCTCAACCACAAGGTGGGCGACGAGGTAGAGATTAAGATTCCGCGTGGCACAATCCACTTGCGCATCGATAAGATCACTATTGAATAATAACTAAAAGAAGGAGGAACCAATCATGGACATTTTCTCTAAAATTGCTGCGGGCGAAATTCCCAGCTACAAGTGTGCCGAGAGCGACAAGTTCTACGCTTTCCTCGACATCAATCCGTTGGTAAAGGGTCATACCCTGGTTATACCACGTCGTGAGGTAGACTATATCTTCGATATGGAAGACGACGAGCTCGCCGAGTATCACGTCTTTGCAAAGAAGGTAGCTATAGCCATCAAGCGCGCATTCCCGTGCATTAAGGTGGGCGAGGCTGTGCTCGGACTTGAGGTGCCGCATGCGCACATACATCTTGTGCCAATGCAGTCGGAGAAAGACATGATTTTCTCTAATCCTAAACTCAAACTCTCAGAAGAGGAGTTTAAGGAGATTGCCGATAAGATTTACAGCGAGTTCAAGAAGCTGTAAACACTTCAATAAAACACCAAATAGGGTGTATCAGACCGTAAGCATATGGTTCTGATACACCCTATTTTTTTATATATACCATACTCAGAATTACTAATTGTAAGTTTATTTCAAAAAAACAAACGATTGTTTCGTTCTTTTAAATTTATTTCCATACATTTGCATATTGTTAAGTTCTTATGAGGTTAAGTACCCTTTTAATACCTTAATATATAGAGAGTGGTCTTTTGTCAATGTATTAAAGATTATTTTATCAAAACGATACAACCATAAACAATAATAAAATGAAGAGAAAAAAATTACTAATTGCAGCAGGCTTGGCACTGAGTGCCGCTTGTTATGCTCAAGACAATGTTACCGTGAACACAGCTTCGGGGCAAAAGGTCTACAAGATGGACGACATCGAGTCAATCACGTTTGATGGCGCTACCATGAAGGTAAACAAGAACTCGAAGGAGACTGAGACCATTAACCTTGCCGAAATTACCAACATCAGCTTTGATGTGTCTACAGGCGTAAACGGACTTAAGGTTAAGGACGAGAATCTCGTGATAAGCGTAAAGTCTGGCAGCAACATTATTGAGATTGGCGGCTACGACAACTCAAAGAACTATTCTGTTGACATTTTCAACACAGCCGGTGCCAAAGTGTTAGGCTATGCCAATTGGCGTGGCGAGCAACTTAACATCTCATCTTTGTCGAAGGGTGTCTATGTGCTCAAGATTAACAACACAACTTTAAAATTCAGCAAGTAAACATGAAGAAATATCTACTCCTTTTGTTAGCCGCCTGCCAGGGTATGGCGGCAATGGCACAGTCGCCTGCATACAAGCTTAAGATTAACATGAAGAACGGCACCAAGCTTAGCGTAATTACCGATGAGGTTGAGGCCATCAAGTTTGCCAAGCTTGGAAAGGTTCAAGCCAAGCTTAGCCAGAGATACGTCACGTCTACATCTCTTGGTGTAAATATCGATATCGAAGCCAATGCCAGCAAGGTGAAGGCTGTTTGCGTTCCAGCAAGCCAGACCATTGAGGATCCTAAGGCTTACATTGAGGCCAATGCTACGGTAGAGGCTTACGATTCGTACAAGAAGGCTTTCGACTTCCTTACCCCAGAGACCGATTATGTTGTTTATGCCTTGGCTTACGACGACAACGGCATTGCAAGCGAGGTGTCTTCGTTGAAACTTACAACTGGCAAGACAGCCGACGATCCGTTTGTTGTCAATGCCAAGAATATTACTACCACAACGCTCGACTATGTTGTTACACCCAAGGATGACAATGTGCAGTATGTAGTGCAGACCACAGGTATGGATATGTACAACACATGGTGTAATGAAGGCGAGAACAACGGCGACGTGTTCCAGCACTTTGTTAAATACTGGAAGGCTATGGGCAATATGTATGGCGAGACATGGCAGCAGCAGATAAAGTATGACGCCAAGAAAGGTACATACGATTCGGAGATCGACTATAATACACAGAAGACATTGCTGTGGGATGCCGACCAGGTTATCATTACTTTCGGTGTGACAAAGGATGGCGAACTGGTTACACCTATACAGACAACAAAGGTAAGAACCCTTGCTCCTGTTCCTTCAGACAACAAGATTAAGCTTACATTGAAGACCAATGCTTGGCGCAATGTTGTCATTACTGCCGATGTAAGCAATAGCGACAAGTATATTGTGAATGTGCAGAGCGCGGCTGGTGCCGATGCGCATATCCAGTCAGGCGACCTTGTAAAGTGGTTGCTCAATAGTGGTACCGACTACTCTAACTATGGCAAGAGTGGCAGCCAGGATTGGGAGTTCTCGCCAAACAAGGGCGGACAGAAGTATTATGCCATTGGTATTGGCATCGACGATAATGGAGCGCCTACTACCGAGCCTACAATAATCGACTTCGTGTTGCCTGAAGGCGGTTTCTAAGCCTATACAGCGACACTTATCATAAACAATAAATATACAACGAAAAAGTTAATATGAAGAAATTGCTATTGTTGACGATTGCCGCACTTATGTCGGTAATGTCGTTTGCGCAGGAAGTCAGCGACAACGTCATAAAGATATTTACATCCGACGGTATTACAACACCTATTCTCAGCAAGGATATCAAGGACATCACATTCGAGGAGATTACACCGCTGAACATGGATATAGAGATAAGCAACGTGCAGCAGAACTCTTTGGATGTGGCTTTTGATATGCCTGATGGTTGCAAGTACTGGCTTATGTGTGTAACCAAAGAGGAACTTAAAGGTACTGATAAAGAGGTGCGCATGGCTATCAAGTCTAAATACAACGACGAGTTTGACGAGTCAAAGTTCTTGCGTATCCCTAACCTCGATGCTGGTACAACCTATTATTTCTACGCATTGTTGTTTGACAAGGATGGTGTGCCTGCTGGCATCTCCAAGGCTTCTGCCACAACTAAGTCGGCTGCCAAGGACCTCTTTACCATCAATGTTACCGATGTAACCAAGACATCTGCTACCGTAACCTTCACACCGAAGGACAACACCATGACCTACTACTATTTTGTGGTACCAGAGTCAAGTCGTGAGCAGATGATCGACCAGTATGGCAGCATACAGAAGTCGGACCTTGAGTATCTTAAGTATTGCGCCGAGTCGGCTGACTACGACCTCGACTTCTTCCTCGGTCAGATTCTTGTAAAGGGCACTGTCTCTAAGGATGCTCGAGACATCACTCAGGGCAATCTTACGCCTAACACTGTATACTATGCTTATTGCTATGGCATGAATGCCGACGGCAACAGCACTACCGACGTGTATGAGAATCAATTCACAACCGACGACGTAACACCTTCGGACAATGTTCTTTCTTGCGAGGTGGTAAAAACCTACTCGGATGGTTGCGATGTTAAGGTTACAGCTTCCAACAACGACCCTTACATTGTTGAGGCTCAGCCTAAGGCAGCATGGGACAAGTACCTTAGCAATAACGGCAACGATGCTGTAAAGGCAGCCAGCGAGATTCTGCGTGTGTCGTATAGCGATGCCGACAACTATACTGTTACTGGCAACTATGAGGGCAAGAAGGAAGTTGGCAGTTCCAACACCGAATACGTCCTCATTGTATGTGGCTACGATTCAGGTGTAACCACAGATGTGCAGGTTGTTCCGTTCAAGACACTTGCCGAATAAATAAAAGAATAACGGAGTTAAAAGGTTTATTCTACAACAAACCTTTTAACTCCGTTATACGTATTAGCTTGTATTTCCACTATATTGGCATCAAGCTTTGTTAGGTCAATGCTGGCATATTGCTGTACAGTGTAGTATTGTGGCACGTTTCCTTGGTCGTGATATACCTGCAATACCACCCTTTTTCTATTGTCTGCATCTACCGAGCGCGACAGCTCAACAAGACCAATTGATTGCTGGTTGTCGCTCTCTGTTGTGCCCGACTTAAGCAACAGCGACAAATTGATGAATGTCTTGTTTTTTGCCATCCACACACTCTCGATATCAAGAGGGTCGGTACACATATTCTTTACATCTTCTTGTTTTACAATACCTATTACGGGCACTTGTGTCACGCCACGTGCTTTGACAGTTGTGCTGCCGTCAAGAGCCTTGTCATAGTAGAGTAGGGCACGATACACCGTGTCTGCCTTGTCAGTCCACTTGGTTGTGAATTTGCTTGCAAACTGCAAGCTTGATCCATCGTCGAGTGTGGCATATGCCACAGCCTTGTTGCTGTTGGTGTGCAGCAAAGCCAGTTCGGCTGTTATGTACGAGTATTCACTATCGCCCGTGTCGTAGCCCTCGTTTTGGCACGAAGCCATGCCTATTAAGGCCATCAAGAGTAAAGCCTTAAACGCGAATCGCGTCGCAGAAGTAAATAGGCTTCTGTGGCGCGATTCCTTGTATAAAGTATTATCCATTCTATACATAATTATATATATAGGGTATTATTGTTGGTAATATCTCTCATTAGATAACGCTCATCTGGTTAATAGCCGGGTTGGCATACATCTCCAGCATACGCTCACGTAAGAAAGCAGTGTCGGCATTTGGCAGATCATTGATTTTAGCCAACTGACCTTCCAAATATTTCTCGAATGCCATGCGGTCGGCTTCTGTATAATGGCTTGCCATATTGTTGTTGCCACGCAGAAGGTCGAGAGCCACATAGTTGGATGGATACAAGTGGTAGCCACGCCATATCTCGTGGTCGATGTGTTTAGCCACGGCAGCATAGAAATCGTTCTTGGACGTATCAGCTGGCAGCGAGTCAATCCACTCGTCAATACATGGAGCGCATTGGTAGTGTATATGTCCCTTATAGCCCATAATACCAGTCTTCATGCTGATAACATCGTCCATAGGTCCCTTCTTCCAGTTAGCCACATCACGTCTCAACTGCATCTCGCGTGCTTTTAGCCAGTCGCACGGATCAAACTCGTAGCTTATAGCAAGTGGCACAATGTGCAAGGCCTTAAGGCGTTCGGCTATATTGCCTTCGCCACCCATTGTCATCATTTTTAGTATAGCTTCCTGTGTACGGTCGTCTGAGTTCTTAGCACGTCCCTCACGTTGTGCAATCCATATATTGTCGTTCTTCTCGGCAATTACGAAGTGCATATAGTCGGACAGTCGCTTTGAAGCCATGAGCATTTGTCGCATAGGCAGGCTGCGTTCTACGATGAACGACTTGTTTAGGCGTACGATGTCCTTAACCCATGGCAATTTAAGCAAGTTGTCGCCAATGGCAATCTCGGTTGTAGTATTGCTGCCTGCATCAATCAACTCAAAATGCAGCAATGCCGAGTCGAGCACAATGTCGCGGTGATTGCTCACGAAAGTATGACGCTTCTTAAGATCTATTCTGCTGAAGTCGGAACTGATACCAAGGCTTGCCTTAGCCAACAGATTCTTAAGGAAATCATAGCAGAAAGCCTTTTGGAAGTCGAGGTTTGTGCGACACTGGTGCATCTTCATGCCTATTGCCTCCTTGGGCACTCCAGGATAAAGATAGGCAAGAACCTGCAAGAACTGTTCGTTCTGCAACAATCGGTCGAACACTTCGGGCAACTCTGTTGGCTCGAAAGGTCGAATGGCGTCAAACTGATGAATATCCATGTTCTGAATTACGAATTAGGAGTTAGGAATTACGAATTAGGAGTTACGAGTTATGAATTAGGAGTTGGGAATTGTGCGCTTTGCTCATTTTGAATACATGAATTTTGAGTTGATAAACCAACTCCTAATTCTTAATTCAACATTGCGGCTCTGCCGCAACAATTCCTAATTCCTAATTCTTAACTCCTAATTCTTTAAAACTGGTTCTCAACGATGTCAGTCATTACATCCTTGATGTCGAGACCTGCTGCGCGCACCTGCTGTGGTATAAAGCTTGTAGGCGTCATACCCGGTGTGGTGTTAATCTCAAGCATGTTTAGCACATCGTTGCCCTCATTATCCTTGGTAATGATGAAGTCGATACGGATGATGCCGTTGCAGTGAAGTATGTCGTATATGCGGCTAACTTCCTCGGCAACACGCTTTGCGGTGTCTGGGTTTATGCGAGCCGGTGTAATCTCTTGTACCTGCCCGTTGTACTTAGCATTGTAGTCGAAGAACTCGTTCTCGGTAACAACCTCAGTAGCAGGGAACACCACGCTCTTGGTCTTAGTCTTGTAGCAACCAATTGAAATCTCTGTACCCTTAAGATACTTCTCAATCATCACCTCGTCGCTTTCCATAAATGCAACACGCAAGGCAGGAGCCAACTGGTCGGCATTCTTAACCTTAGACACACCGAAGCTTGAACCATCGGCAGCAGGCTTTACAAAGCAAGGCATGCCAATCTCTTTCTCGATAAACTCTTCGCTATACCTTTCCTCCTCGCCACGGCGCAAGAGCAAGCTCTTGGCAACGCTTATGCCCCAACCACGCAGGTAGTTGTTTAGCACAAACTTGTCGAAGGTCATAGCCTCTACAAGCACACCCGATGTGCTGTAAGGAATGTGCAACAGCTCGAAGTAGCCTTGCATAACACCGTTTTCGCCCGGTGTGCCATGTATGGTAATATAGGCATAGTCGAAGACTACAGCCTTGCCGTCATGTACGAACGAAAAGTCGTTCTTGTCAATCTTGGCGGTATTTCCGTCAGGAAGGTTTACGTGCCAGTCTTGTCCGGTCTTTACCACTACAAGATAAACGTTGTAGCGCTCCTTGTCGAAGAAAGAGTAGATACCCTGTGCCGAGCGTATAGACACGTCATGTTCTGATGAATCGCCACCGCATACGATGGCAATGTTACGTTTTAATGTTTCCATTATCTTATTATATAATGAGTATATATTATTCATTGTTGAATGTGTCGCGGGTTGTTCCGCCTATATATCCGCGCCATTTCTCAACAAGCTTGGTAAGGTCTTCTGGCCAATCGCTTGTAAAGTCCATCTGCTTCTTTGTTGTAGGATGTACAAAGCCCAGTGTGCGTGCGTGCAGAGCCTGGCGCGGACATATCTTGAAGCAGTTTTGTATGAAAGCCTTGTATGTGGCAGATCGTTCGCCACGCAATATCTCCATACCTCCGTATCTTTCGTCGCCAAATAGCGGATGTCCGATATGTTTCATATGGGCACGTATCTGGTGTGTGCGTCCGGTCTCGAGTCTACATTCAATAAGTGTTACATAGCCAAAACGCTCAAGCACACGCCAATGGGTTACTGCCTCCTTGCCAATACCCGAGTCGGGCGACATTACAGTCATGCGCAATCTGTCTTTAGGATCGCGTGCAATATTGCCCTCTATGCGTCCTTCGTCTTCGGATAGGTTGCCCCAAACAAGAGCGTTATACGATCGGTGTGTAGTCTTATTAAAGAACTGCAATCCAAGCTCGCTCTTTGCATGTGGAGTCTTTGCTATTACGAGCAGTCCGCTTGTGTCTTTGTCGATGCGGTGAACCAAGCCCACTTCAGGGTCGTTAGGATCGTAACTCTTTAGGTCGCGCAGATGCCATGCAATGGCATTAACAAGAGTACCGGTAAAGTTGCCTGCACCTGGATGCACCACCATGCCAGCCTCCTTGTTTACTACCATAAGGTCGTTGTCCTCGTATACAATATTAATAGGTATATCCTCTGCCACAATACTTGTATCGTGTCGTGGTCGGTCGAGCATAAGTGTAACCACATCTCCAGGTCGCACCTTATAGTTGCTCTTTACCGGTCGGCCTCCAACATGTACAAATCCCGAGTCGGCAGCTGTCTGTATACGGTTGCGTGACGAGTGTGGCAACTTCTCGCACATAAACTTGTCTACACGCAAAGGAGCCATGCCTGGGTCGGCTACAAAGCGGAAATGCTCGTATAGTTGGCCGTTCTCATCGGCATCGTTCAGTTCGGCTGTATCCAGCTCGTTGTCAAATTCTTCTATATCCTGTATCTGTTCTGTCATAATTCGATAATCTATTGGTCATTAATCGGGCCTTGCACCTCTTTGAATTCATCCACATCACCACCCTCATTCTCTATTATGCCTTCCTCGGCAGGGTAGGGTGTGTCTATGTAGTCGATGTCTTCTGTAGAGTCGCGCTGTCCGTTGCCTACTTGTATCGTAACCCAATCGTCTATCGATACCTTATTGCCTGCTACTAAGTGCCTGCCCTTAACAGTGATGCCGTATACCCAGTCTTTCTCACCGTCGATATATTCGGGTTGTGTAAGTTTGAAGCCCATAGCCGACAATTTGGCCATAGCCTCACGCAGTGAACTGTTGTCAATAATGTCGGGTATAGTTAGTGTAGGCGTGTGCGAAGCATTGACAATAACATATACAATATGTCCCGACTTCACATGGTCGCCTGGCTCGGGTGTCTGCTCAAGAATGCAGCCCGGCTGAAGATTGCGTACGTATCCCGTATCGCTTACCACTATTTGCAGTCCCGACTGCTCAAGCAGGTAGCGGGCATCCTCAAATGTCTTTTTGCGCACGTCGGGAATAGATATGGACTCACCGTGGTGAGTGTATATGTCAAGGCCGTATTTAACGCCGATACATGCCACTACCACTACCGCTATCATGGCGCATATATTGCCAATGAGGTAGCGGCTTTTGAATTTCCTGAAGAAATCAGATAGATTCATACTTTGGGTTTTCGTATTTTGCTATCTTGCAAAGTTACGATTAACATCGGAATATACAAAAAAATAGGATAAAAAAGCGTCGCCGTAACGATATATTTTGTAATTTCGCACGAAAATGCAAAGGCTTACTACATTATGAAATATATAGGCAAGAAAATATTTATAGGCATCCTGCTGTTTGTTGTGCTGCTGATTGTTGGCTTTGTGGTATGGATGCTTGTACCACCATCTGCCAGCTCATTGCTTCGCAGCACTGTGGTTGTAGAACAGAAGGTATGGCATGAGGTGTGTGTAGACGGCAAACCTCTGCTCTACTTTGAAGGTGCCCAGGGCGATACTGTGTTGCTTGGGGTTACTGCCAATCGCGATTCGGCAGTGCATAGACATCGTATGGCAGGCTGTTGGCTTAATGGTTATACAGCCATACCTTGGTGCAGAGGGCGTATTGTCACCGCTTACCATGCAGTGCAACAGCTGCCTAAGGTTAAGGACGATTCTACCATTGTGCTACTATGCCGTGCCTCAATAGTCGATCAGGCTAATAGGTTGCGCTCGCAACAATCCGAACTAAAATATTATCTGCGTGTTCACGGAGTGCAAGACAATGGCTATCAGACCATAGCCGGTATAGCTTCTCACGTTGGTACGTCATACAATGACGTGTTGCGTGCAAGACATTTGCTCGACAGCATTACGTCGGTAGGCAAACATCATTTGGCACTGCGTACAGTTGTAAGCTATACGGCAGTCTACCGCAACGATAGCGGACATGTAGTGCGCACTCCACTCAACATTGTTTCAACAGGAAAGAAACATCACACAATGACGTTACAGACAGTCGATACGTCTACTCCCGACGGTGTAACACCTCTACATATGTTGCCTTGGAGCTGCGACAAAGAGCGCGATATACGTGCTGTTGGTTATCCTGGTTTGGGCGAAAGCGGACTCGATTGTGACACTATTCAGCCTCTTGTTATTCCAGGTAGACGTATAAGCGGATTTAGACACGATTTGCCAAGGGTGCTTGTGTCAGATGGGTCGCCAGTTTTCACAACTAAGGGACAGTTTGTGGGTATTGTGGCAGGTGGCTCGATTGTTAGAGATTGGTAAACAGAAAACAAACCTATCATTAAAATGAAATTCTTAAAAACAACATACTTATTAGTTTTACTGCTCGCTATAACCGCTTGCCGCGACATTGCAACCGATGGTCAAGCCGTGGTGCGCAACGGCAACACCACATATCGTGGCGGTATAAAGGATGGTAAGTATGACGGTTACGGACAACTGTCTATAGGCGACAGCATAGTTTATGCAGGCGAGTGGCGTATGGGCAAGCGTTGTGGCAAGGGGGTAAGTCACGACTCTTTGCATCATCGCATTGTAGGAATATGGCGTGCAGACACACTTGTAAGTGGAACATGGACCGACTCTACTGGTACCTATTCGGGTGAGATGAACCAAGATGCTATAGCACAAGGACATGGTTCGTTTGCCGATCCCAACCGCAATCTGTATGTTGGAAGTTGGAAGGATGGCAAGCGCACTGGTTTTGGCTTTGACATAACAAGCAAGCGACATGTGCGTGCTGGCGAATGGCGTGCCGACCGATTCCTTGGCGAACGACTTGAATATACCGCAGACCGTATATACGGTATCGATATATCACGTTTTCAGCATGACAAAGGTCGCCGACACTATCCAATTGACTGGAGCAAGATACGTATATCGCATTTAGGCAACATATCGCGCAAGCATGTTACAGGAAAGGTAGACTATCCTGTGTCGTTCTGTTATATCAAGTCGACCGAGGGTACATCAATCCGCAACCGCTACTATCGGGCCGACTACCTTTCAGCACGTGGACGTGGAATAAAGGTTGGAGCCTATCACTTTTTCTCTACACGCACACCGGCATCGGCACAAGCAAGATTCTTTATTAAGAACTCCATATTCCGTAAGGGCGACCTTCCACCCGTGCTTGATGTGGAACCTACGCATCAGCAGATAAAGGCAATGGGTGGACCTGATGCTCTATTTCGTGCTGTGCGCACATGGCTGCGTATGGTAGGCGAGCATACAGGCACTAAGCCAGTGCTTTACATATCACAGAGTTTCGTTAACCGTTACCTGTCTTTGGCTCCCGACTTGAAGCGCGACTACAACATCTGGATAGCCCGTTACGGCGAGTATAAGCCCGATGTACACTTGGTGTATTGGCAGCTATGTCCTGATGGACGAGTCAGTGGTATACGTCTTGAGGTAGACATTAACGTGTTCAACGGTTACCGCAACGAGTACAACGAATTCTTGTCAAGAGAGTGCATAAAGTAAAACATATAAATAAAATACATATGAAAAAAAGACTAACCTTTCTTGTGGCTTTGCTCATAGCAGCAGCCACCTCTTTCGCAGCTCCGGTGATGCCGGGATTTAAGAAGGCCTTACCTACAACCAATGGCAATGTTATAACTGCCGAATTGCAAGGTGATGAGTTTTTGAGTTGGTGGGAGACTGCCGACGGAAAGCGATATACTCTATCTGATGATGGCAAGTGTTTTGTAGATGCCAACTTTGATACTCTTCAAGACAAAGCCCGCATAATGCGTGCACCATTGGTTAAGGGTGGCATAGGTGGCGACCACATCACTTATACAGGAACGAAGAAAGGCCTTATCATTCTTGTCGAGTTTGCCGACAAGAAGTTTGACAAGGCTCACGACCATGCCTACTACGATGCTATTGCTAATCAGTCGGGTTTTACAAACGACGAGGGGTACATAGGTTCTGTTCACGATTATTACAATGCTCAAAGCAATGGGCAGTTCGACCTTACCTTCGATGTAATAGGTCCAGTTTGCGTAAGCAAGGGATATGCCTATTATGGTGCCAACACATCATCGACAAAAGATGTCAAGATGGGCGAGATGCTTAAAGAGGCTTCGGATATGGCAGCTCCAAAAGTAAACCTTGCCGACTATGATTGGGATGGCGACGGTATTGCCGACCAAGTGTTCTATCTATATGCAGGATTGGGCGAGAATGCATCTGATGACCCTAATACCATTTGGGCGCATATGTACTATATGCGCAATCGTGGCGGCAAACTTACTTACAGCACTGGCTCGATAGACCGATATGCATGTGCCAGTGAAATGCTGGGTGTACTAAACAAGGATGGATATACGGGTGATACACGTGCATCAGGCATTGGTACTATATGCCATGAGTTCTCTCACTGTCTTGGATTTCCCGATACCTACGACACTAACGGACAGAAGCAGTATGGTATGGGTTATTACGACCTATTGTCGAACGGCAACTACCTTGGCGAAGGATTCACACCGCCCAACTTCACTGCATGGGAGCGTATATATGCTGGATGGGTAGAGCCTATAGTTCTTGACAAGGCTGCTACGATAAAGTCAATGCAGTCGTCTACCGACTATGGACGTCCATTTATTATGTATAATGATAACAATCCCAATGAGTACTATCTCTTTGAGAACCGTCAAAAGACAGGTTGGGACTGCAAACTCTTTGGCAAGGGATTGATGATAACGCATGTAGATTATCTCAAGAGCCGCTGGACATCAAATAATGTAAATGCCACCGGAAAAGACCATCAGCGCATGACGATATTCCATGCCGACAATGAGGCTACTAACAATGTGGTGTCTAAGATACGTGGCGACCTTTATCCTTATGTCAATACAAAGACTGGCTCGGTAATAAATAATAAATTGACCGATACGTCTGCACCAGCAGCAATGCTGTGGAACAGTAACGACTCGAAGAAGGGAACCTCGTTCATGGGTAAGCCCATTACCGAGATAACACGTAATGATGATGGCACTGTAAGTTTTCTTGTAAAGGGTGGCGACGACAACAATATCGTTGACAATAGGAACCTGACAGGTATAGTGTCGTTGAGAACAATCGACAACAAGACTGCCGACAGTCGTGTTTTCTCTATTGATGGAACATTGCTTGGCACCGACATCAATGATATGCCGCACGGCTTGTACATTGTTGGAGGACGTAAGGTTGTGAAGTGATATTAGCGTGGTACGGCTACAAGCCGTACCACTTAACTGTTGACTCTATAAGTAGCTATTTAGTACAGACTTACCTATATAATTGTTGTTTTTTTAGCCTTATATGCAAACGTTTTCATCGAAATTCGTTATTTTGCATCTTGATTTATAACACGAAAGCAATTTTTTCCCTAATTTTGTATCCGAAATACAATAAAAACTCCTAATAACGTATACGCACAATGGTGCGTAGATATTTAATTTACAATCTAAAAATACTCAATATATCTATATGAACATTAAATTCAAATTGCCATACCATACCACGTATGGTGACGAACTATTGCTGAATATCGCCCCATCGCCTGAGGACGATAATTTGGCACTAGACATGAGTCAGTTTAAGGTGCTTGCCATGACCACACACGACGGCGCAACATGGACATTAGACACAACTCTTGATTCGAAGGATGCCTCACGCTACGACTATTTCTATAGTGTGCGTGGTATTCGTGGAATAAAGTGTTCGGAGTGGAAAACCGTGATGCATCGTCTTGACCTTACTGCAGCCAAGGCAAACACGTACGAAGTGAATGACAGATGGACCGACTTCCCAGGCGATACTTATATGTACAGCTCGGCATTTACCGACTGTGTAAACCGTCGTGCCCAAATACCAGCACAGTCTACAAACTATGCCACAACCTTACGTCTTGTGGTGCGTGCTCCGCAGTTGCGCTCTGGTATGCGCTTGCATCTTGTTGGAGCACAGGCAGCATTAGGAGACTGGGATTTATCCAAGTCGTTGCCTATGACAGAGCATAGCCACAACGAGTGGTATGTCGACATAGATGCATCGCTTCTGTTTGCCACATCTAAGCGTGGCAGCAAGAAGGCTTATGATGATAGTTCAGAAATTGAGTTTAAGTTTGTTGCCATTGGCGACAAGAACGAGATAGAGTGGGAAACTTGCAACAACCGTATTCTCGCCGTTGAGCCTTTAAAGCAAGGCGAACTTCGCAGCATTGCTCTTGATCAAGCCTTCTTTGCCCTTTACGACGAGAAGGTAGCCGGAACACTTATTCCAGTGTTCTCGCTCCGTTCGGAAGGTAGCTTTGGTGTAGGCGACTTTGGCGACCTTAAGCTGATGATTGACTGGGTGGCAAAGACACACCAGCGTTTGCTTCAGGTATTGCCTATCAACGACTCTACATCCACACATACATGGACAGATTCGTATCCATATTCTTGCATCAGCGTCTTTGCATTGCATCCGCAGTACTGTGACCTACGCCAGTTGCCAGCTATAGATGACAAGGTTGAGGCTGACCGTTTTGAGATGTTGCGCGAGGAACTTAATGCCTTGCCACAGATTGACTATGAGCGTGTGAACAACGCTAAGATAAAATACCTGCAAATGTTGTTCAAGCAGGAAGGCAAGAAGGTTCTTGAATCTGAGGATTTTAAGTCGTTCTTCAAAGCTACAAACCATTGGCTTGTACCTTATGCACAGTATTGCTATCTGCGCGACAAGAACGGCACATGCGAATTTGCTAAGTGGGAGGACCACAACCTGTGGAACGAAGCCGATCGCGATGCTTTGTCTAATCCGCAAAATAAGGCATTCGAGGATGTTGCGTTCTTCTATTATGTGCAGTATGTGCTCGACCGCCAGATGCGCTCTGCCCATGATTATGCACGTGCACGTGGCGTAATACTTAAGGGCGATATTCCTATCGGTGTAAACCGCAACGGTTGTGATGTATGGCACGAGCCAGAATACTTCCATCTCGACTCGCAAGCCGGTGCTCCACCAGATGCATTCTCGGTAAATGGACAGAACTGGGGATTTCCTACATACAACTGGGAGCGCATGATTGCAGACGGTTGTCAGTGGTGGGTGCGTCGCTTCCAGAATATGCAGCAATACTTTGATGCCTACCGCATCGACCATGTGCTTGGATTCTTCCGTATATGGGCAATACCTACCGATTGTGTACACGGATTGCTTGGCCAGTTCAAACCGGCTCTTGCCATGAGCCGTGATGAGATACAGGGCTATGGGCTCAACTTCCAGGAGGAGTTGTTTACCAAGCCGTTCATAGCCGACTGGGTGATTGACCGTGTGTTTAAGGAACATGCCGAAGAGGTGAAGGAGAAATATTTGCAGCATGATCACGACAACATATTCTCTTTGAAACCTGAGTATGACACCGAGCGCAAGATAGAGGCTGCCTTTGAGGGTAAGACCACAGACAAGGACATATGGTTGCGCGACGGACTCTATGCAATGGTTGAGGATGTGCTCTTTGTGCGCGACCGCCAGAATCCTAATATGTTCCATCCACGCATCACAGCCCAGCTCAACTTTATGTATGAGGCTTTGTGGCAGAACGACAAGGATGCATTCAACCGCCTGTACAACGACTACTTCTATCGTCGCAACAACGACTTCTGGTATCGTGAGGCTATGAAGAAACTTCCATTGCTCTCGCAAGCTACACGCATGCTTGTATGCGCCGAAGACCTTGGTATGGTGCCCGACTGTGTGCAATGGGTAATGAACGAATTGCGCATACTAAGTCTTGAGCTTCAGTCGATGCCGAAGGATCCAAGTGTAGAGTTTGGACATCTCTCGCGCAATCCATACCGCTCGGTATGTACATTGTCAACCCACGATATGCCTACACTGCGTCAGTGGTGGGACGAGGACTATGACCGCACGCAGAAGTATTACAACAGCATGCTCTATCGTGGTGGCGCCGCTCCTCATCCGCTGCCGGGTTGGCTTGCACGCGATATAGTGTCGCGTCAGCTTACATCGCCATCAATGCTGTGCATCTTATCATTACAAGATTGGTTTGCAATTGACGAGCGTATACGCCTTGCCGATGCCAACGCCGAACGTATAAACATTCCAGCCAATCCTAAACATTACTGGCGCTATCGCATGCACATGACGATAGAGCAGCTTCTTGCCGACCGCGACTACAACGACCAGGTTAAGGAACTTGTGGATGAGGCAGGAAGAAAGTAATATATAATCAATTAGTTAATAAATAAATCATAGCCTTTTCCTCAATCCACAAAACATACAGCTCCCCTCCATATGGGGAGGGGTTGAGGGTGAGGCTTTTTTGTAATTTATGAAATTTCGTACACTCCTTCTATCCCTTCTTACTACTTGTACAGGTAATAGTGCCTTGGCGCAAACCTTTAATGAAGTGGTTTATTCGCCCAAGTCAACAACCTTCTCGCTTACAACATCGCCCGATGTAAAGAAGGTTGATGTTGTAATCTCTGATAATGACAGCGACACCGCACAGCAACTTGTAAAATCGATGAAGCGTGTGGGGGCTGGCAAGTGGAAACTTACGGTTAAGAACGACCTCAAAGGCAAGTATTATGTATTCAGCGTATATAATCAAGCTCAACCCGACCATACTCCAGGTGTATTTGCCAAAGCTGTGGGTGTTAATGGTAAGCGTGGAGCCATTGTTGACCTAAAAGACACCGATCCTGATGGTTGGGCTGATGATGTGCGTCCAGAACTGAAGAACCCTTGCGACCTCATTATCTATGAGATGCATCATCGCGATTTCTCTATGGATATGTCGTCGGGCATAAAGAACAAAGGTAAGTTTCTTGCCCTTACCGAGCCGGCTGCAATCAGTCATCTGCGTCGACTTGGTGTTAATGCCGTGCATATTCTGCCCTCGTTCGACTTTGCTTCAATAGACGAGTCGAAGCCTGATGTGGCACAATACAACTGGGGCTACGATCCTCTCAACTACAATGTTCCAGAAGGATCATATTCTACTAATGCTGCCGACCCTAAGACACGCATACGCGAGTTTAAGCAGATGGTACAGGCATTGCATAAAGCAGGTATCCGTGTAATATTGGATGTTGTGTACAACCATACATTCGACATAAATGGCTCAAACTTCCAAAAGACTTATCCCGACTATTTCTTCCGCAAGAATGCCGAAGGCAAGTATAGCGACGGCTCAGGTTGTGGCAACGAGACTGCATCTGATAAAGAGTTGATGCGCGAGTTTATGAAGGAGAGTGTGGCTTATTGGGTTAACGAATACCATATCGATGGTTTCCGTTTCGATCTCATGGGCGTTCACGATATAGAGACAATGAACGAGATACATGATGTGGTTGCCCAAATCGATCCTACCATATATATATATGGTGAGGGTTGGAGCGCTGGCTCATGCGCTTATCCGCAAGACAAGCTTGCAACGAAGGCCAATACATGCGAGCTTAATGGCATTGGAGCCTTTAGCGATGATATGCGTGACGCTTTGCGTGGACCTTTCTCTGATGATACTAAGGGCGGATTCCTTGCTGGTGTTCCTGGTCAGGAGGAGAGCATAAAGTTTGGTATTGCCGGAGCTATAAGTCATCCGCAGATAGACATGACAAAGGTGAACTACTCTAAGGTGCCTTGGACCAACGAGCCGTCGCAAATGGTAGCCTATGTCAGTTGCCACGACGACATGTGTCTTACCGACCGTCTGCGTTCAAGCATACCGTATATAGGCGACGACGAACTGATACGTCTCGACCTACTTGCACAGACAGCCGTGCTCACATCGCAAGGTGTTCCGTTCATTCTTTCTGGCGAAGAGATGCTTCGCGATAAAAAGGGTGTGCACAACTCATTCCGCTCTCCAGACTCTATCAATCGTCTCGACTGGAACAACCTAAAGCGTTATCCGCAAGTGTTCGACTATTATGCTGGTCTTATATCTCTACGCAAGCAGCACCCGGCATTCCGTATGGGCTCTGCCGATGAGGTGAGAAAGAACCTTTGTTTCCTTGAGGCTCCTGAAGGAGTGGTGGCCTATCAGCTTAAGAACAATGCCGGAGGCGACTCATGGAAGAACATTATCGTGGTGCTTAACTCGCAGAAGACTCCACAGACTGTAGATGTTCCTGAGAATACATACACTATGGTGGTAGCCAATGGCAAGGTAGATACCAATGGTATAGGATTGTTAAGTGGCAAGACTTTAACAGTGGCACCGCAGTCTGCATTGATTGTACATGATTAAGCAAACTCTTCCATGCAGCAAATCGACTTTCCCTCCCCGTAGGAGAGGGGAAAGCGAAATGCTCTATAGGGTGGAATTATTAGTTGTACTACATTTATACTTAAATGATATAATTGTTAGTATGCTATATTATAATTTAATTAATATCCATATTTAATCAATCTCTCAATTACTTTTATATGAATATCAAGAACATACAGCTTTCCTCCTTAAGTAGGAGGGGTAAGGGAGTAGGACTTCTCTTCTCCTTATTTCTTACAACTCTTTCTATGAATGCAGCCAATAAAATAGATCGCATCGAACCTGCTAACTGGTTTGTTGGCATGAAGAATCCGCAGGTGCAGCTCATGGTGTATGGCAAGGATATACGCTCGGCAGAGGTGTCGACCGATTATCCAGGTGTGCGTATTGACTCGCTTGTACGCCTTGACAGTCCTAACTACCTATTAGTATATATGAACGTAAAGGATGCCCAGCCAGGAACGATGAATTTGCAATTCCGTGCAGCTAAGGGCAAGACCAACGTCAAGTACGAATTGAAGACACGCGACATGAGTGGTGAGGACCGTAAGGGATTTACCAATGCCGACGTTCTGTACATGCTTATGCCCGACCGCTTTGCTTCGAGTGGTAAAAACCTTAATGTAAAGGGTCTGAACGCATATACCGTAAATCGCAACGAGCCATCATTGCGACATGGAGGCGACCTTGAGGGTATACGCCAGCATCTTGACTACTTTGTAGACCTTGGAGTTACAGCCCTTTGGTTTACACCAGTATTGGAGAATAACTCGCCCGACCACGGCAAGCAGAGTACCTATCATGGTTATGCTACAACCGACTATTATCGTGTAGACCCACGCTTTGGCTCAAATGCCGATTATCGTAAACTTGTTGATGAGGCTCACAAGAAGGGACTGAAGGTAGTGATGGATATGATTTTCAACCATTGTGGCTTTGAGCATCCTTGGGTTAAGGATATGCCGTCGAAGGACTGGCTTAACACCCCCGAATGGCTTTATCCCGAGAATCAGAAGAATGCCGTTAAGACAAAGACAATGGATGGCGACCAAATGACCAACGACAAGTATCTGCAGACAAGCTATAAGCTCACACCAGTGCTCGACCCATATGCATCCAAGGTGGATATGCGCGAGACTGTGGATGGATGGTTTGTACCTACAATGCCCGACCTTAACCAGCGCAATCAGCATCTCATGACTTATCTCATACAGAACTCGGAGTGGTGGATTGAGACAGTAGGCATTGACGGCATACGTATGGACACCTATCCATATGCCGACCGCAAGGGTATGGCACGCTGGATGGAAGTGCTCAACGACGAGTATCCTAACTTTAATACAGTAGGCGAGACTTGGGTTACAGAGCCTGCCTATACTGCAGCGTGGCAGAAGGATTCGCCACTTGCTGAGATAAACTCCAACCTCAAGACTGTCATGGACTTCTCCTTCTTCGACAAGCTCAATCAGGCTAAGCGCGAGGAGACAGACGACTGGTGGAATGGATTCAACCGCATATACAACTCGCTATGCTACGACTATCTGTATGTAGATCCATCGTACGTAATGGCGTTTATAGAAAACCACGACACCGATCGCTTCCTTGGTGAGGGTCAGGACTCGCTCGCTCTCAAGCAGGCACTCGCTTTGCTCCTTACCGTAAACCGCATACCACAGCTCTACTATGGTACTGAGATAATGATGAACGGCACAAAGCAGGTAACTGATGGTAATGTACGTCGCGATTTCCCTGGTGGCTTCCCTGGTGATACTCGCAACGCTTTCAACAAGGCTGAGCGCACAAAGGCAGAGCAGGATATGTACCGCTGGACCAGTCGTTTGCTGCATTGGCGTCAGGGCAACGACGTTATAACAAAGGGCAAGCAAACCCAGTTTATCCCAGTCAAGGGCGTATATGTTGTGGCACGTACACTTGGCGACAAGGCTGTTATGACCGTAATCAATGGCACATCTAAGGCTGCCACTATGCCTGTTGAACGTTATGCCGAGATTATAGGCGATAGAAAGGAAGCTACCAACATACTTACTGGCCACAAGATAGACCTCACTAAAGACGTTAAGTTACAGCCAAGAGGTGTAATGGTGTTGAGTATGTAGGTATGAGATAATGAGAATAGAATTATAAGTTGTCAATACAATTATGAGCATTATAAAGAAAACAATTGTAAGTGCTGTATGCGGAATGGCATTATTGCCTCTCGCCGCATCTGCCCAGGGATGGCCTTCGCAGTATAAAGGTGTTATGTTGCAGGGGTTCTATTGGGATAGTTTTGAGGATTCGCAGTGGACAAAGCTCGAAAATCAGGCCGATGAGTTGGCTCCATACTTCAAGTTGGTATGGATACCGCAAAGTGCCTATTGTGGAGGCAAGTCAATGGGCTATAATCCCCTCTATTGGTTCAGTAATTATAACTCATCGTTCGGTACAGAGGCTCAGCTTCGCTCTATGATAGGTACATTCAAGCAGAAAGGCATAGGTACAATAGCCGACGTGGTTATAAACCACCGTGGTACGCTGAAGAATTGGTTCGACTTTCCCGTAGAGACTTACAACGGCAAGACCTATCAGATGTATTCTACCGATGTGTGTGCTAACGATGATAGTGGCAAGGCTGCTACTCAAGCCCAAAAGCAGGGGGTAAGTCTTAGTAAGAACAAGGATTCGGGTGAAGACTGGAGTGGTATGCGCGATCTCGACCACAATTCTGCCAATGTGCAGAGTTGTGTGAAGGATTATCTGCATATGTTGCTCAACGACTTTGGCTATGCTGGTTTTCGTTATGATATGACAAAAGGTTATTCGGCAAAGTTTACTGGTATATACAATACAGATGCCAAGCCAGAATATTCTGTAGGCGAGTATTGGGACGGCAACAAGTCGGTGCTTATGAACTGGCTTAACGGTACTAAGGTTGACGGCAAGATACAGTCGGCCACGTTCGACTTTGCTATACGCTATACCATTCGCGATGCAGCCAACAATGGCAATTGGGCTAAACTGGCAGATGGAGGATTGGCAACCAATGATACATACAAGCGTTATGCTGTGACCTTCATCGAGAACCACGACACAGAGAAACGTTCGGATAGCGCACAAGACCCTATACGTAAGGATACGCTTGCTGCCTATGGTTATCTGCTTGCGGCATCGGGCACTCCTTGTGTTTTCTACAAACACTGGATTGACCATAAGGCCGACCTAAAGAATATGATTCTATTGCGCAACCGTGCAGGAATTCATAACGAGAGCAAGATGTCGAAGATACAGGCAGAGACAGGTCTATACGTTTTCTCGTCTACAGGTACAGATGGTGAGTTGTGCGTGGCTGTAGGTTCTAAAGCCAACAAGTATACTGCTCCGGCTGGATATGCGTTAGCTGCCGAGGGTTATCATTGGCGCTATTTCCTAGATACAAAGCAGGAAACAGCATGGCCATCGCTGCCATCGGGCGTCTATTACAACGAGCCTGAGGTTACGTTGCGTGCCATTTCTGCCGCATCAGATGCACGTGTAGTATACACACTTGACGGTTCGGAACCTACGGTTTCAAGCGCACAGGTGGCTAATGGCGATAAGGTGATATTGCCTTCTGGTAATATCACTCTTAAGGTAGGTGTGCTTGCTGATGGCAGAGTGTCGGGTGTTACGACACGTACATACGAAATTCGCAAGTTCTCGCCATATCAGATGACTGTATATGTCAATACAGACAAAGTAGGTTGGAACAATTGTTACTTCTGGACATGGGGTGGCGATGGTACACATGGAGCGGCTTCGGGCAAGTGGCCTGGCGACAATCATACTACAACAACCGAGGTTAATGGTAAGAAATGGTATAGTCATTTGTACAGCATCAACTCGGCTAATGACTGTGTAAGCTTTGTGTTCGCACAGAAGGATAAGGTGCAGACTGTTGATGTGTCAGGCATTACCAATACGTCTTATTTTGAGGTTCTTGCAGATAAGGACAGTGAGGGACACTATCTTGTTAAGGATGTGACAAAGGATTATAACACCGCCATTGCTGGCATAACTGTAAATAATACCAACCTTCGTCCTACAACAGTAGTGTCGCTTGACGGTCGCACGCTGCGCCGTTTCTGCGAACATGAGTCTACAGCCGATGCCTTGAATGGACTGGGCAAAGGCATATACATTGTTAATGGTAAGAAGGTTGTTGTTAAGTAATATAGCATTGCTTAAACACAAAAAAACTCTTGTGGCTAATGACCTTCGGGTCTTATAAAAGGTTTGACGGATGAATATCGAGAACAATAAATCGACATTCATCCGTCAAACCTTTTGTGCTTTAATTTGTAAAATCTTAATGTTGTACTTATACGACACACAAAGCATTCTTCACGATGGAAAAATACTAACTAACTATGATGAAAAAAGAATATGTATTCATCGGCCATCGATAACGTTATCATAAGCCAACAATAGCATATTCGTAAAATTATGGAGGTAGATAACATTGCTTAGAATCGAGTCTTATCCAAAAAAAACAATTTATTTTCTACAATAATAATATAAAAGCTGCGTTATACTAACGTGTTTAAACGCTTAAGAATAATATTGACAATGATGCTTACGCTTGTCTCTGTGTGGAGCCATGCGCAGTACGACGTGTCTTTCAGCCATTACTTCGACTTGGAACCTTCGTACAACGCTGCCGCTGTGGGCAAGCAGTCTAAGCTCAATGTGGCAGCCGCCTATGCCATGGATCTTGCCGGGTTCAAGCGCAATCCGCAGACAATGTATGTCGGGGCGGATTTGCCGTTCTATTTTCTCAAGTCGTATCATGGAGCGGGTATACAATTGATGAATGACAAGTTGGGACTATTTACCCATCAGCGCCTTGCGTTACAATATGCTTTTAAGGTCAAGCTATTTGGCGGAACTTTGTCAACGGGTGTTAGTGCCGGATTGTTGAGCGAAAGCTTTGATGGAACAAAGGTCGATCTCGAAGACTCAAGCGACCCGGCTTTCTCGTCTTCCAAACTCGACGGCAACTCAATAGACCTTGGCGCCGGACTGTATTACACACGCGGTCCGCTATATGTAGGACTGTCGGCACAGCATCTCAACTCGCCGCTTATCAAGTTGGGCGAGACCAACGAGCTGAAGGTGGATGCTACCTATTATCTTACCGGTGGCTACGACATACGTCTGCGCAACCCATACCTAACAATCAAGCCATCCTTCCTTGTGAGGACAGATGGAGTGGCATGGAGAGGCGACATAACCGGATGCCTTGTCTACACCAATGACAAGAAGATGATGTATCTCGGTGTAGGCTGCTCGCCAACCAACTCGGTAACGGTACTTATCGGCGGCAACGTTCATGGCGTGATTATGGGCTATTCGTACGAAATGTACACGTCGGCAATAAATCCAGGCAACGGCAGCCATGAGCTATTTATAGGTTATCAGATGGATCTCAATCTGACCAAGAAGGGCCGTAACCTTCACAAGAGTGTAAGAACATTATAACATAAATATAGATGAAAACAAGTAAAAGCATATTATCTCTAAGCCTTATGATGGTGGCAATGCTGCTTACCGGATGCTTCGGCGGAAAGATGGCTTCGTCGGCAAGTCGTGGCGGCGAGGTGGTAGGCGTGGGCGGACGCTCGTTTGTGGAGCCTACACCATACGGTATGGTGAGGGTTAACCGTGGCTATCTGCACATGGGTATAGACAAGCAAGACTCGCTTTGGGGTAAACAGACGCCAGTTAAGGATGTGTCAGTAGACGGATTTTGGATGGACGAAACCGAGGTGACCAATTCTAAGTATAAGCAGTTTGTTACATGGGTGCGCGACAGTATAGTACGCACTCGACTCGCCGACCCTAAGTATGGAGGCGATGAGACATATATGATAACAGAAGACAAGAATGGCGACCCTATCACTCCTCAAATCAACTGGAAGAAGCCTCTACCGCGCAAGCCCAATGAGGACGAGTTGCGAGCTATCGAAAGTGTGTACACACGCAACCCTATTACAGGCGAGAAGATGCTCGACTACCGTCAGATGAACTATCGCTATGAGGTGTACGACTATAAGGCAGCTGCCTTGCGCCGCAACCGACTGAACCCAGAGGAACGCAATCTTAATACCGACATCAAGGTTAATCCTGATGAGGTGGTTATGATTTCAAAGGATACTGCTTATGTGGACGATGAGGGTCATGTGGTGCGCGAGACCATAAACCGACAGCTGAGTGGTCCGTGGGATTTCCTCAACACTTACATTGTGAATATCTATCCTGACACGACATGCTGGGTAAACGACTTCCAAAATGCCGAGAACGAGACTTACCTGCGCAACTACTTCTCAAACCCTGCCTATAACGACTATCCAGTGGTTGGTGTGACATGGGAACAGGCTAATGCCTTCTGCGCATGGCGTACCGACTATCTGTTGAAGGGACTTGGCCCAGAGGCACGATACGTGCAACGCTACCGTCTGCCAACGGAAGCCGAATGGGAGTATGCTGCAAGAGGAAAGTCGGGAGCCGAATTTCCATGGGAAGACCCAAGTGTAAAGAGTGGGGAAGGATGTTTCTTTGCTAACTTCAAGCCTGCGAGAGGCAACTATACCAAGGATGGCAACCTAATAACGTCAAAGGTAGGTATATATGGGGCCAACAGTAATGGCCTGTTTGACATGGCAGGCAATGTGGCAGAGTGGACAAGCACTGTATACACAGAAGCTGGAGTTGAGGCTATGAACGATCTCAACCCTACTTTGCAGTACAATGCGGCACTTGAGGATCCTTATAGATTGAAGAAGAAGAGCGTGCGTGGAGGTTCGTGGAAGGACCCTGAGTCGTTTATACGTTCAGCATGGCGCACATGGGAGTATCAAAACCAGCCGCGTTGTTATATCGGATTCCGCTGTGTGCGCAGTCTTGCAAGCACATCGAGCGAGAAGGTAAAGGCAAGAAAGAACAAAAAATAAATAATAAGCAAAACCAACTATGACAGTTTATAGTAAGTTCAACATAGTCTATCATCTGCAGAAGTGGATGGATAGCGTTCCTGGACAGACATTCCTCAACTACGCTTATAGCTGGGGTGCTTCGGTCGTGATTCTCGGTACACTCTTCAAACTTACCCACCTTCCAGGTGCTAACATCATGCTGTTTGCCGGAATGGGTACTGAGGTGTTGGTGTTCTTCCTGTCGGCATTCGACCGTCCATTTGATAAGACTCAGGATGGTAGAGATCTGCCTACCCATATCGATGAGGAAGAGATAGACCACGAGGAAGCTGAGGCTGAAGCCGAGTATAACGCTAGACACAATGGCGCCACAACTCAAGGTGGTGTGGCTGTTGGTGGTACTATAATAATAGGTGGTGCCGCAAGCAATGGTGGCGGAGTATCACAATCGACCGATGCTGCAAATGCACAGCAAGGCATAACGGCTATTGATACTGGAGCAACAGTTTCGGTACAGGCAGCAGCTCAGATGGCAGCAGGTCAGGAAACAGCTGCACAGCTTGCAGATGCCCAGGCTGCTTATCTTGAGCAACTGAAGAATCTGACCGAGACCTTGCAGAAGGTGTCAGAGCAGAGCGTACGTCTTACACGCGACAGCGAGGAGATGGAAAACCTCAACCGCACGCTTACCGGAATATGCAAGGTGTACGAGATGCAGCTTAAGGGTGCAAGCCAGCAGATTGGCACTATAGACCAGATTAACGACCAGAGTCGCAAGATGGCTCAGCAGATAGAACAGCTCAATAGCATCTATGCACGCATGATAGAGGCTATGACTGTTAACATGAACTTGAAAGTGAAAGAGTAAATGGCAATAAAGAAAAGACCGGTTTCTCCTCGCCAAAAGATGATAAACCTCATGTATGTGGTGCTTATGGCGATGCTTGCGCTGAACATCTCGTCTGAGGTGCTCAACGGATTTTCTATTGTCGAGGAGAGCCTGAACCGTACTACAGCCAACTCGTCGAAAGAGAACGAGGTTCTGTACGACAACTTTGCCGAGCAGATGAAGGCTAATCCGGCAAAGGTGAAGGAGTGGTTTGACAAGGCTACGGCTGTTAAGCGCATGAGCGACTCGTTATACAACTATGCGCAAGAGCTTAAACTTAAGATTGTGCTTGAGGCTGACGGTAAGGACGGAAACGTGCTTAACATAAAGAACAAGGACAATCTTGAGGCGGCAAGTCACGTAATGCTGGCACCAGGCACGGGGCAGGGACACAAGCTTTTCAAAGCCATCAACTCCTTCCGTAACCGTATTCTTGCTATGGTGAGCGACCCTCATCAGCGTAGCATTATCGAAAGCAACTTAACAACAAAACTTCCTAAGAATGCCCATACTATGGGCAAGAACTGGGAGGAGTATATGTTTGAGGATATGCCGGTGGCAGGTGCCGTGACGCTTCTGTCCAAGTTGCAGAGCGATGTGCGTTATGCCGAGGGCGAGGTGTTGCATACATTAGTGTCCAATATAGACATGAAGGACATACGTGTAAACAAGCTTTCGGCTTTTGTAATACCCGAATCGCGTACTGTGATTAGTGGCGACCAGTTCTCTGCGCAGATTGTAATGGCAGCTGTAGACACAACCCAGCAGCCCGAGATATACGTTGGCGGACAGCGCATTAACAATGGATTGTACCGATTTACAGCAGGAACTGTGGGCGAGCATCAGTTTGGCGGATACATAACAATGCGCGATGGTGCGGGCAACGTTATACGCCGTGACTTCACCCAGAAGTATACTGTAGTGGCACCAAGTGCCACAGTATCTGCCGATCTTATGAATGTGCTGTACGCTGGATACGACAATCCTATCAGTGTAAGTATACCAGGTGTTCCGCTCAATGCAGTACAGGCTTCTATGTCAGGAGGCTCGTTCCGCAGTATAGGTATGGGCAAGTATATAGCCCGTCCGTCTACTGTTGGCAGCGACGTAACCATAAATGTTGCAAGCAACGATAACGGCAAATCGCGACAAATGGGTAAGTTTACGTTCCATGTGCGCAAGTTGCCTGATCCTGCTGCTTATATAACAGTAGGTACCGACCGCTTCCGTGGTGGTGGCTTGGCAAAAGCATCGCTTATGGGTGCACATGGTATAAAGGCTGCTATTGATGACGGTATACTTGATATACAGTTTAAGGTGGTTAGTTTCGAGACCGTATTCTTCGACAATATGGGTAACGCTGTGCCAATGGCTTCGGCAGGTGACAACTTCTCAGAGCGTCAGCGTGACACATTCCGTAAGTTGTCAAGAGGCAAGCGCTTCTATATATCGCGCATTACGGCTGTAGGTCCTGATGGCATAACACGCAAGCTCAATGGCTCGATGGAAGTGATAGTGAAGTAGATTTACAATATATAAATAGGAAGACAAATGAAAAAAATACTGACAATACTGCTTGCCGCATTTCTTTGCGCTGACGTGGCTACGGCACAGCCGGCTGCGCGTCGTCGTGAGCAGGCACAGCAGCAACAGCAAAAGGATCAGGGGCTGAGTGTGCGTGCGCAGATATCTTTTCCAACACAGAAAGCAATGGACGAGGATGTAACATGGCGTCGCGACCTGTACCGTGAGATAAGTCTGACAGATGATGCCAATGCTGGTCTCTACTATCCTGTGGAGCCTGTTGGTTCGCAGATGAACCTCTTCACCTATATCTTTAAGTTGGTGTTGCGACGTGCCATTCCTGCCTACGAGTATCGACTTGACGGCAGCGAAGTATTTGACGATGCCTCGAAGATAAATCTTAAGTCGTTCCTCGACAATTATCATATATTTTACGAGCGTACCGACCGCGGTATACGTATTGACGACAGCGACATACCATCACGTGAGGTTACTGCTTATTATGTAAAGGAGTCGGCTTATTTTGACGACCGCAATGCAGCATTCCACACAAAGGTGTTGGCTCTCTGTCCGATACTCAAACGCGATGATGACTTTGGTGATGGTGGTACATCCTATCCTCTGTTTTGGATTAAATATAACGACCTTGCGCCGTTCCTTACCAAGCAGACAATCATGACGTCTAATCTCAACAACGCTGCTGTGATGTCAATGGACGACTTCTTTACGAAGAATATGTACAAGGGTAAGATTTATAAGACTACAAATATGCTTGGCAAGACCCTCGCACAATATTGTCCAAACGACTCGGCTATGGCAAAGGAGCAAAAGCGTATTGAGAAGCAGCTCGTAGACTTTGAGCAGAATGTTTGGTGTAAACCCGAACCCAAGGACTCGCTTGACAGTATAGCACGTATGGACAAGAAGGCTGCAAAGGCATTGGCTAAGAAGAATCGTCGTGCTGGTGGTTCTAAATCGAAGACATCTACAACAAAGGTTCGAAAATCGCGTCCTCAGGGCGGCTCGTCTTCATCGCCATCAGGTTCGGCACGTGTAACGGTTCGTCGTCAACGTCATTAAGTTGGATTATTAATATAAAAACTAAAAAGGTATGAGAAAAATTTTTACTGCAGCTATTGTTGCTGCGACAATGCTGTTCTCAACAAGCAGTGCACAAGCACAGGTTAAGTTTGGTTTGAAGGGTGGTCTTAACGTAACCAACATGAGTCTTAACTCAGAGGTGTTCGATGCCGACAACCAGACAGGTTTCTTTATAGGTCCTACTGTTAAGTTTACACTCCCAATCGTAGGCCTTGGCATCGACGCGTCTGCTCTGTACGACCAGCGTGACGCAAAGATTACTGTTGAGGATAACGGCGCATCGGTTGAGAGTAAGATTAAGAATCAGTCTATCAATATTCCAATCAACCTTCGCTATGGTGTTGGACTTGGCAGTACAGCCAGTGTTTACCTCTTTGCTGGTCCGCAGTTCGGCTTCAACGTAGGCGATAAGAACCAGTCGATCTTCAAGGACATGGGTGAGTGGCGCCTTAAGTCATCTACATTTAGCGTTAATGTAGGTTTGGGTGCAATGTTGCTTAGCCATCTTCAGATCTCAGCCAACTACAACATTGCTTGTGGCAAGACTGGTGAGACAACCGTATCGAGTGCTCTTGGCGAGCTAGCACAAAGTGCAGCAAAGAAGAGAGGCCGTGCCAATGCTTGGCAGATAGGTTTGGCTTACTATTTCTAAACAAATCAAAAGCTATTAGTGGAGGTCGGACGCCATATCGTCAGACCTCCTTTTTGTATATACATATTATATATTATGCACTATGTAGACGTCATATTGCCCCTGCCTCTTGAGGGTACCTTTACATACAGCTTGCCGGAAGCAATGGCCGACAAGGTGTGTCTTGGCGTGCGTGTTTTGGTACCTTTGGGTAAGTCGAAGACGTACACGGCTATGGTTGTGCGTGTGCATGAGGATGCGCCCGAATTTAAAACACGCGATATATTGCAGGTTATAGACACCGAACCCGTAATGCTTGAACGCCAGATGAGGCTATGGCAATGGATTGCCACATATTATATGTCGACACTTGGAGATGTGTTTAAGGCGGCATTGCCTGCCGGACTGAAGGCTGAGGAAAACTATAGACCAAAGACAGTACGTTGCGTTACGCTACCTGCTAATCTGCGTTCGGAGCAGTCGTTGCATCTGGTTATTAGTATATTGTCGAAAGCTATAAAGCAACAGCAGACGTTTAACACGTATCTACAGCTGTCGCATTGGGACAATATCGATGGCGAAACATCGCCAGAACATATACAGGAGGTGGCTTGTGATGAATTGCAAAATGCTGCAGGAGCATCGGATGCCGTGTTGAGGCAACTCATCAACCGCAAGTTTCTTGAGGTCTATCATCGTGAGGTAGGGCGTATTGGTGGTGGAGGAGAGGCTCATCCTGAGAATATACAACCACTTAGTGAGGCACAGCAGGATGCTATGAACCAGATAAGGACACAGTTTATGGCAAAGAATGTGGTGCTATTGCACGGTGTGACGTCGAGTGGTAAGACCGAGATATACATTCATCTTATTCAGAAGGCTATAGACGAGGGCAAGCAGGTGATGTATCTACTGCCCGAGATAGCCTTGACTGTGCAGATGACACGACGCTTGCAGCAGGTGTTTGGGTCGCGACTCGGCATTTACCATTCTAAATACAGTGACGCCGAGCGTGTGGAGATATGGAAGAAGCAACTGTCTGACGAGCCATACGATGTTGTGCTAGGTGCACGTTCGGCTGTGTTTTTGCCATTTACACGACTTGGGTTGGTAATTGTTGACGAAGAACATGAAACCTCCTTCAAACAGCAAGATCCAGCACCGCGATATCATGCACGTTCGGCTGCTATCGTATTGGCGCGAATGTGTGATGGCGCAAAGGTTCTCTTAGGCACAGCAACTCCGTCAATGGAAAGCTACTATAACGCAAGCATGGGCAAGTACGGATATGTTAGGCTTACAACCAGATATCGCGATGTTGCTATGCCCGAGATAAGGGTGGTAGACACAAAGGATTTGTATCGTCGCAAGATGATGCAAGGAATGTTCTCACCTGATTTGCTTGTTGCCATACGAGCAGCCCTGAAGGACAAGAAGCAGGTTATACTGTTTCAGAATAGACGTGGATTTGCTCCAATGGTAGAGTGCAAGATGTGCGGATGGGTGCCCAAATGTAAGAATTGTGACGTGTCGTTGACGTATCACAGGTCAATGAATCTCCTTACGTGCCATTATTGCGGATATACTTATGCCGTGCCAAAGCAGTGTCCCAACTGCGAGAGTACTGAACTGCTTGGGCGTGGATATGGTACGGAGAAGATAGAAGACAGGGTGCACGAGTTTTTCCCCGAGGCACGTATTGCACGAATGGATCTTGACACCACACGTTCGGCAGGAGCGTACAGTCGTATCATTAACGACTTTTCGGCAGGACGTACGGATATACTTATAGGTACTCAGATGGTATCAAAGGGACTCGATTTCTCTGGGGTCACGGTTGTGGGTATACTCAATGCCGACACAATGCTCAATTATCCTGACTTCAGGGCATACGAGCATGCCTTTCAAATGTTGTCGCAAGTCAGTGGCAGAGCAGGTAGAAGAGATGAACGTGGACTTGTCATATTACAGACAAAGAGTGCCGATTTGCCCGTGATACGTCAGGTGGTCGACGGTGACTTTGCATCCTTTGCTCGTGACTTGCTTGAGGAACGACGCATGTTTCGTTATCCGCCCTATTGGCATTTGGTGTATGTATATCTGCGACATCGCACCGAGCAATTAGTAGAGAGCGCCGCTATTGAATTGGCTTCGAGATTAAGACAGATGTTTGCCGACCGTGTATTGGGGCCAGACAAACCTTCGGTTGCAAGAGTCAAGACCGAGTCGATAAGGAAGATAGTGCTTAAGCTTGAACTCGGCATCGATCTTCAACTTGCACGGCGTTGCATGTATGAGGCTCGAACGGCACTTATGCAAGACAAGCGTTATGCCACAATGACGATATACTTTGATGTTGACCCGCTGTAATGCGTTAAGAATTGCTAACAAATAGCAATCGTGTGTAGTAAAATGCGTAATTTAGCAGTCCAATTAAAGCTAAGTCTTAATAACTGTAAGCAAATAAACAATAAGTATCATATAATAATGAACGTAAAGACAATTATTTTTGCACTCTCGCTGACTGCAGCTATGTCGGCAAGTGCGCAGACTTCAAAGGGCATCGATCTTGCCAACATGAACAAGGCGGTTAAGCCCGGCAACGATTTCTATGAGTATGCCATTGGTGGTTGGCGTAAGGCTCATCCACTTGATGCCGAGCATGCACGCAATGGTTCATTCATCGACCTTGAGGAGATGAATCAGAAACGTATTCTCGGACTTATCAACGAGTATTCGTCTAAACCGCAGACTAAGGGTACACTTGGTCAGAAGATAGGTACACTCTACAACTTGGCTATGGACAGTGTTCGTCTTAACAATGATGGTGCAGCTCCACTAAAGCCAATTCTGAAGAAGATAGCCGATATTTCAGACCGTCGCGAGTATCAGCTTGTTGTTGCTCAGCTTGATGCACGTGGTATTGGTTGTGCGATGTTCGGTGTTGGTGTAGGTGCCGATATGAAGGATGCCGACAATAACCTTGTGGGTATTGGTCAGGGTGGACTTGGACTTGGCGAGCGCGACTATTATCTGTCTGATGATGCTCAGGTTAAGGCTGTGCGCGAGGCTTATGCAAAGTACTTGAAGCAGATTTTGGTTTTGGCTGGCAACGACGAGGCTACTGCACAGAAGAAGGCTGATGCCACTATGCGTATAGAGACTCGCCTGGCTAAGGCAAGCAAGAGCACTGTGGAGATGCGCGATGTTCAGAGCAACTACCACAAAATGACATACAATGCACTTGTAAAGGATTTCCCAGGAATAGACTGGGGCAACTACTTCTTGATTCAAGGTTTCCCGGCATTCTCTCACGTCGATGTTGGTCAGATAGAACCAATACATGAGGTAGAGAAGGTTCTTGCAGAGGAATCGCTCGACGACCTTAAGGCATATGCCGAGGCTCATGCAGTATCGTCATCTTCTGCTTATCTTGATGACAACTTCCGTAAGGCAGACTTCGAGTTGAGCCGTGTTATGTCGGGTGTTCAGCAGGACCGTCCACGCTGGAAGCGTGCTACAAGTCTTGTTAGCGGCGTACTTGGCGAGGCTATCGGTAAACTGTATGTTGAGAAGTATTTCCCTGCAACAAGCAAGGAGATGATGCTTAAGCTTGTTAAGAACTTGCAGATTGCTCTTGGTCAGCGTATTGACGAGTCTACATGGATGTCGGCTGCTACAAAAGCACAGGCTAAGGACAAGCTCGACAACTTTGTTGTGAAGATTGGCTATCCAGACAAGTGGCGCGACTACAGCGGTCTTAATGTAGATGAGTCGCTCTCTTTGCTTGAGAATATGGGTAATATTTCAGAGTTTATGTCTAAGGACTATATCTCTCGTAAGGTGAATAAGCCTGTTGACAAGGCAGAATGGCAAATGACACCTCAGACTGTTAATGCCTACTACAACCCTACAACTAATGAGATTTGCTTCCCAGCCGCTATCCTTCAGCCACCTTTCTTCGATCCTAATGTAGACGAGGCTGTAAACTATGGAGGTATTGGTGGCGTTATCGGACACGAGATGTCGCATGGCTTTGACGACCAGGGTTCACAGTTTGATAAGTATGGCAACCAGAAAGACTGGTGGACTGCTGTTGACAAGAAGAACTTTGAGGCTCGCACAAAAGTGCTTGTAGACTACTTCTCTAATGTAGAGGCTCTGCCTGGAAAGAAAATCAATGGCAAGCTTACTCTTGGTGAGAATATTGGTGACAACGGTGGCTTGAATATCTCATTGCGTGCTCTTGAGAATGTGCTCAAGGATAATCCTGCTGCAGCAAAGACAATTGATGGATTTACCCCAGAGCAGCGTTTCTTCCTATCATGGGCTACTGTATGGGCTGGCAATGCTCGTCCTGAGTTCATCGACCGTCAGATAAAGACCGATCCTCACTCTCCAGCAGAGGCTCGTGTCAATGCTGCCCTGCCGATGATTGATGCTTGGTACAAGGCTTTCAATGTTAAAAAGGGCGACAAGCTTTTTGTTGACAAGAAGAAGCGAGCACACATTTGGTAATATATACAAAAGAAGGTTTGTAAATATAAAATAACTAAAAACTCGTTGTACATCCCCACATAACGTACAACGAGTTTTTAGTTTTTTTTAATGGTTGTAGTTTTGAACATGTGCAACACATGTTGAGCAGTCAAGCCACCTGCAACCACAGTATGCACCACAGCAATGCACCAAATCAGTCGATGTCCTTGAGCGGAATTATTTGCGGCATAGCATGGAAAGGGCGCGTAAGCAGAGCCTACACAAGCAATACGCCCAACATCAGCGCAATGACAAGCCAGTAGCTTTTAGGTCCAGTGCATGTCGAAGGCAAACCATGCGGCGAGATAGGCTGCCACCTCAATGGGGCTAAGTGGATCCAAGAGTAGAGATTTATTTGTTCATCAAATATTTGAAGATATGCATACCGGAACTAAAGAGGAGTTCTTGCTTACTTCTGAACTAATGTTATTGCAGCATCTCAGATGATAATATAAGGCGTTGACAATATATTAATTTGTATCTTTGCTTGCTATCAAACGAGTCTTTGCTTGCTATCAAACGAGTCTTTGCTTGCTATCAAATGAGTCTTTGCTTGCTATCAAACGGGTCTTTGCTTGCTATCCCATCTATCATAGCGTTTCGCCTTGTAAAGAATGTTGTAGCCTTTGCATGGTATAGCTTGCATGTTTGTGAATTTTTCAGAAACATGTGCCTCTTGTATTGATATGATTCCTGATACTGTATCCATTTATATGCAAAAGTATAATAATTTACATAAAACAATAGCTGTATTTGCCTATAAAACCCCAATATGGTTGATTTATCTCAATTATAGAGTAAAAAATCATCTTTTCTAAAACTTTTTCTTCAAAACTCTTGCACGGTTGAATTATTTGTTATACCTTTGCATCCGCTTTCGAGAACGAACGAAACCTCAAGCTAAACGAGTTAAGTTCGTGTTAAGATTGCATTAAGAAAGAGTTCTTTGAAAAGATTTACATAAACAGACAAGTAGTACAAGAAGCAAATATGATAAACTTTGGTTTTGATTATTTGGGTAAAATACGAACCGTTAATCTTTATAATAAGGTTAAAACTTCAATAAAAATGGAAGCTCGTTCTGAACAGATACAAACAAACAACACTTGCTTCGGCAAGGGTTGGTAAAAGATATTTTACAATGTAGAGTTTGATCCTGGCTCAGGATGAACGCT
>ERZ1034939.183-NODE-183-length-44870-cov-334.845811_pt1 | contig 44870 bp, 57 predicted proteins | sample MGYA00520626_ERZ1034939 | MGnify/ENA primary metagenome ERZ1034939 (study PRJEB33766, sample SAMN09781751) | gut metagenome | biome: gut microbiome | host: Homo sapiens | place: Madagascar | study: EMG produced TPA metagenomics assembly of the PRJNA485056 data...
CGGGACAGGCGGGACAAAACCCAGTCTTTCAGACTAGACGGGGGTCAATGGCCCCCCTCGTCTGAGACTGAATAAGGTTTGTTTTAAATTCGCTGATACAATGACCGACGGCAACTGCATAAAAAGGGGGACTGCATAATGGCAGATCAGGCAGCGGGCATCACGCTCAAGGCGGACGTCGCGCAAATTAAAACGGCTAATACTGTGCTGGACACATTCGCGCAGAAATCCGAGAACACAGAACAGAAAGTAAAGAAATTAAACGACACACTCGGCAAGTCGAAAAAGGTTACTGGCGACGCCGCGGGCGGAATGGAAAAGTTAGCGACTGAATCGCAGCGCGCCGCCGACGGCATGACGAAACAGGAGCGACTAGCCAGCCGATTAGGCATGTCGACCAAAAACCTGGGATTTGCTTCACGGAACGCGGCATTCCAGTTACAGGATATTGCGGTAACGCTTGAGATGGGTATGCCGGTGCACCGCGTCATGCTTCAGCAGTTACCACAGCTAACCGGCGCATTCGGCGGATTAGGTAACACGCTGCGTTATGTTGCGGGCTTCCTCGGCCCAGTAGGGATCGGACTTGCGGCAGTAACGGCGACGTTAGGCGTGGGCGTGGCAATCACGTCACGGGCAGAGAACCAGGTAGCCGCGCTTAATAAGACGCTGGCGCTGTCCGGTAATATTTCAGGCCTCACAGCTAACCAGATCCTTGTGCTGTCCGAGAACGCTGAGCGCATGGGCGGGTCATTTCGCAAGACGCGTGACACAATACAGGCGCTGGCGGCGGCGGGTGTGAAAGCGGGTGGTGACTTCGGCGCATTGGCTAAGGTAGTTAATGACTTTGCGAAGGTGTCCAGCCAGCCGATCGAGGATGTGGTGGCGGCGGTGGCGAAGCTGTCAACCGACCCCGTTGGCGGACTGCGTGCGCTGGCGGATAAGTATCACGTCGTAAACGAAGCGCAGATCCAGCAGGTACAGTCGCTCGTTGATGCGGGTCGTGAGACAGACGCAGTTGCGTTGGCTAACAAAACAGCCGCTGCGTCGTTCACCAGTATGACCAATGAGATCAAGGCGAACATGGGTACGCTTGAGCGATCTATGAACGTCGTCACATCGGCAGCCAAATCAATGTGGGATGCCATCCTGGATGTGGGCCGCGCGCAGTCCTCCAATGAGTCCGAGATGAAAGCGCGCGAATCACTACAGCGCATGACCACGGCTTACTATGCCGAGATGAAAGCGGTAAACGCTGCCGGTGGGGTAATGACTGAAGCGCAGAAAGCACGTATTAACATGCTTTACAGCGAACTGGTCGCCCAGGAAAAAGTGGTGGCGTCGCTCACCCTGCGTAACCGTGCTGAGCGAGACAACGCCCGCGCCGCAGACGAATCCGCAAAGGCGAACGAGGAGGCCAACCGCACTGCCCGTGACCGCGCCGCGTTCGAGAAGGAATACGCCACCAACGCTAAGAAGCGCGCCGACGAGATCGCCCGCCTCAATTTGCTGAATAAGCGCGGCGTTATTGATGAGAAAGAACTAGCCGAGGCGGTGAAGCAGGTAAACGAGCGGTACAAAGACCCAGCCCCGAAAAAGGCCGCGGCTGTTCGCGTGGATGCCGGTATGAAAATGCTGGAAGTCGCACGGAGCGAACTGGCCCAGCTTCGAGAATCCGGCAAGCAGATCGAAGCCAACGCGTCTACGCAGACCCGCACGCAACGCGCTCAAGCGGCCTTAAACAAGCTGATCGCCGACAATGAGCAGTTAATCGCTGCGAGCAAAGAAAGAGCGCTAACGGCAGCAGAAAAGCAGCAATTAGTCGAGTTCGGGCGCGTGAAGGAAGTCCGCGAGCAGATCGTCGAAGAAGCCAAATTGCTGGATGCGAAAGAGCAGCAGGTTAAGGCGCACGCGCAGATCGATGCCTTCGTTAAGAACCAGAACGCCGAACTTAAAGCCACCGCCGCGGGGTATGCGCTTTCCACTCGCGAAGCGGCAAACCTGCGCGAAGAATTGCAGCTAATTGACCGCCTGAAGCGGGTTGGCGCTAACGATACCGATATTGACAAGGCGGTGTCTAAGCTGCGAGAAGTGCAGGAAGCACAGACCGGCGCTAACGCCTCGTTATGGGATGGATTCAGTCGCGGGCTTAAGGATAGCGTGGATGAAATGGGTAACGGATATACGCAGATGGCGTCTCTCACGAAATTCACATTCAGCGCTATGCAGGACACGATGAACGAGTTTTTCGAGACTGGCAAGCTGAACGCAAAGGATATGGTTAAGTCCATCCTGAGCGAACTAATCAAGCTGGCTACCTCGCAGGCTTTCAAGTCGATCGTTAGCGCTTTCGGTGGTGACGGCGGCAAAAACGGATTGTTCGGCGCTATCTTCTCTGGCCTCACTAAGAATGCGGACGGCGGAGCGTACACAGGCGGCAATCTCGCGGCCTATTCGGGGAAAGTGGTAAGCCAGCCTACCTTTTTCAGTTATGGCGTCCAGGCGTTCGCTAAGGGCGCTGGGTTGATGGGTGAGGCTGGACCCGAGGCCATCATGCCACTGAAGCGCGGGCCGGACGGGAAACTGGGCGTTGCCGCGTCTGGCGCAGGCGGTGGTATGGTCGTGACGACTAACGTTTACACGGGGACCGGTAAGACGGACACCAGTGTTAGCGGGCCAGACCCACGTACCGCGCAGGCGTTCGGCAAGCAAATCACCGAGGCGGTGAAGTCCGAGATCGTGAAAGCGACTAAACCAGGTGGTGTACTTTACAAACGATGATAAAATGGCCCTCACTACAACGTGGGGGCTTTTTATGTCACAAGGTACAATCACACTAACGAAAGGAAGTAAGACCGTCACGGGCGCGGGAACGGCGTTCCTTAGCGAGATCGGGAAGGTACTCGTATTCGCCCGCATCGACGGCAACGACTACACCGGCAAAATTGCGGCATTCAACTCGAACACGGTCATTACGCTGAAAGATAACTGGGCTGGGCCAACGAAATCCGGTGCGGCATATGAGCTAATCGAAGCACACGACCCGCGATCAAACGAATGGCCCTATTACTGGCACATGCAATTGCAGGGCGGTGGCGACGTGCAGTTAGCTTTCCGGTCCGAGGAATTGCAATTCGGTAATGGCTACGGGCAGAACATCGCGGACGGCCCGAACGCCGAAACTAAACAGTTCCCCGTGCAATTCATAGGGCTGACTACTGACAAGTGGTGCAACCCTAAACTGGTTTACAACTTCCTTCGCGGGCACTTCGTCAAGCCGTTTGTCGTCACCGCGCCGGATGGCGAAACAGGTTTATTCGTGGTCGAGCGTTCGAGCTTGTCGTACACGGACAACGGACACCTCACGGCAACCGTATCCGCCACCCTTAAGACTGCTATTGGATTCGTAAGATGAATAAACTTTATCGCGAGGCGACGCGCTTTGACCCATCGGGTCGCGTTCGCCTGATTCACATTGACGCGCAGGACGTGGAACCAGGCGACGGTGCGATCGGCGCGGGCCATCACTATTTCCACTACTGCTTTATTCCGCACACTGCCGAGGATATTGCTGCCGCCGGTGGTGACGAGGATAAGCTAAAACCTAAATCCATCTTCTTCGGCGGGCAGGAGTTCGAATTTTGGCCCTTCGATTTGTCCGGCCTTAACTTCTCCACATCGACGGCGGCAGAACCGCAACTAACAATCGTCGATATTGGCGGCATAATAACCCGGCTGTCGCTGAACCACGACCAGCTACTTGGCGCGAAGGTTGAGATCATTGATACGTTCGCGAAGTTCCTGGACAACGGGGCAGATCCAGACCCGACGCAGAAACGAGTTCAGGAGTATTACATCGACTCGCAGGTCGGGCGCAATCCGGGCAAGCAAATTACCTTCGCACTATCCTCGCCTGCGGATATGGAAGGGCAGGTCGTTCCCCGTCGCCAAATCATGAATATGTGCGAGTGGGCGCTCAACGGGAAGTACGCCAGCGGGGACGGGTGCACCTGGAACCTTGCGAAGCCTGGTATAAAGTATTATGACGAGCGGGGTAATGAAGTCATTGCGATGAATATGGACCGATGTGGCGGCTGTTTGTCCGACTGTTATCTTCGATTTGGGCAAGGGCTTGCGGACCCGAAAGCGGCGGTGCTGGACTTCGGCGGCTTTCCTGGGTCCAGATTAATTAAGGGGTAGCCATGTTAACGAAAAAGGTTAAAAGCGATATCGCCGCGCACGTTGCGGCGTGTCTGCCGGAAGAAGCCTGCGGCCTGGTGGTCATGGTGGGTCGTAAGCAAGTGTTCGTCCCATGTCTGAACGTATTTGAAGACCCGACCGGCGTGCGCTCACGCAAAGACGCGTTTACTATTAGTGATATGGCCTGGATGGATGCCGAGGATATGGGCGACGTCGTGCGCGTAGTCCACTCGCATCCGGGCCAGCGCGAGCTTACCCCATCACTGGGAGACGTTAACGGATGCAACGGCAGCGGCGTAGTCTGGACCATCACTAACGAATATGGCGACTTTATCGAGATCGACCCTGAAGACCCGCCGCTGGTAGGCCGCCGATTTGTTCTCGGAATTACAGATTGTTATGGCCTCGTCATGGACTGGCACAAAAAGCAGGGCGTAAACCTGCCAGACTTCCGCGTGCCGTATAACTGGTGGGAGACAGGCGAAAATCTGTATATGGATAACTGGTACGGCGCGGGCTTCAGGGAATGCGAGGAGAATACGCCGGGGGCGATGGTTATCATGCAGATTAGCGCGCCAGTGCCTAACCACGCTGGGATATTCCTTCCGGGCAACCAACTACTACACCATATCTACGGCAGTCTGTCGAGCGTAGTCCCCTTCCGGGCAGGATTTTTCCGCGACAATGTGGTTAAATGGGTCCGTCATAAAGACCTACCGGGGAATATCACAGAATGGCAATGACAACGTTTAAATTGTACGGCGTCTTAGGGCGTAGATTCGGTAAAGTTCATAAGCTGGACTGCTTCACTCCGGGCGAGGGTATTACCGGCCTGTGCGTGAAGTTACCCGGCTTACAGGACTTTCTAATGTCAGCCCACCTGGACAATATGATGTTCAAGGTGCGCAAAGGCGACCACACGATGACCGGCTATGATGAGCTGGGTGAGTTCCACGGCAACCGCGTCGTCACCATCGCGCCGGTTATGACTGGCGCAAAAAGAGGGTTGGGACAATTGCTGGCGGGTGTCGCGATCGTAGTGGCGTCGTTCTATACGGGCGGACTTGCTACTGCCGCTTTCGGGGCTTCGGCTGCAACCGCTGCCGCTATCGGGACGGCGACGTTTTCGTTCGGGATGTCGATGGCGCTGGGTGGCGTTATGCAATTGCTGTCGCCACAACCGAAGGGATTGCAGACAAGGCAGGACGTGGATAACAAGGCGTCGTATGCGTTCGGCGGCCCAGTAAACACTACCGCGCAAGGCACGGCTCTTGGTGTATTATGGGGCGAGCGTGAGATCGGCGGCGCTATTATTTCAGCCGGAATCGTAACCGAGGACTTGAACGAATGACGATTATCTACGACGTCACAGGGCATAAAGGCGGCGGCGGCAAACAGCACACCCCACAGGAGACGCCAGATAGCCTGCATTCGCTGGCTAAAATCCGCATCTTGCTTGCACTGGGCGAGGGTGAATTCGAAAGTATTACCAGCGCCAGCGAATTGCGGCAGCGTGTTTACCTGGACGGAACACCGATCCAGAACGCTGACCTGTCCGAAAACTTCCCTGGCGCGCGTGTGGAGTTCCGCCCCGGCACACAGCACCAGGATGTGATCCACGGATTTTCAGCGGTGGAAAGTGAGCAATCTGTCGGCGTAAAACTGGAAAACGGCACGCCGTGGGTGCGCCAGATTAACGATACCAGTCTGGACGCTGTTCGCATTCGCATCGGCATTCCAGCCCTGTACACTAACGAAGATAATGGCGACCTGGTGGGCGGGCGCATCGACTATAAGATAGTTGTGTATACGGATAACGCCGACCCGCGTGAGTTCAGATTCGCCGCCGTTGGTAAAACAATGTCGCTATATGAGCGCGACCACCGCATCGAATTACCTCCGAACGTTAACACCGGCTGGCGCGTGGAGGTGCACCGCATAACGGCAGACTCCACATCGGCGAAAGTGGTTAATGATATCCGGGTGCAGTCCATCACTGAGATTATTGACGCCCGCCTGCGTTACCCGCTAACCGCGCTGTTGTTTGTGGAGTTCGACGCCAAAGCGTTCCAGAACATCCCGCGCGTGTCCATCAAGTGCAAAGGCCGTAAAGTTCTAATACCGAACAACTACGACCCGATTAATCATACCTATTCCGGGGACTGGGACGGCACGTTTAAACGCGCATGGACGGATAACCCTGCGTGGCACTGGTACGATATTTGTATTACTGAGCGCTTCGGCCTCGGTCGGCGTATCAAACCGCAAATGTTAAACCGGTACGCGCTCTACCAGATTGCGCAGCGCTGCGATCAGTTGGTCAGCGACGGCAACGGTGGTCGAGAAATCCGCTTTAAGAATGATATGTACATCCAGTCGCAGACAGACGCCTGGACCGTGCTTAAGGATTTGGCGGCCATCTTCGCCGGAATGACCTGGTGGGGTAACCAGATGTTGAATATCGTCAGTGACCAACCGGTCGCGGCGGTGTCGCACACTATCACCAACGCCTCGGTAATTGATGGGCGATTCGACTACGCATCTGGTAGCCAGAAAACGCGCTATTCCACATTCGCGGTAGCATACGGCAATCCGAAAAACCACTATGAAGATGCTATCGCAACGGGGCAACGTGTCGAACTGGTACGCCGCCATAAGATTAACCGTCTTGATATTACGGCGATCGGCTGTACGCGTGAATCTGAAGCGCAACGCCGGGGGCACTGGGCGCTAATCTCAAACCAGCTTGACCAGCAAGTTAGTTTTAAGGTGGGCATGGAGGGGTTATTCTTTATCCCCGGTAGCGTAGTTGCGATCGCAGATACTAATATTTCTGGCGGATTCGAGACTCGTGGCGGTCGCCTGTTGTCGGACCCTGGAACGCGTACCGTGCTGAACACGGACAGCGAAATCACATTCCGCCCTGGCGATAAGTTCCTGGTACGCACCGATAGCGGTAATGTGGAGACTCGCGAGATCGCCAGCGTCAACGGCAACAAGGTTACGCTAAAAACCGCACTTGATGCCGACCCGATTCCAGACCAGCCGTTTTGCGTTGATGGCGACGATATCCAGTTGCAAAAATTCCGCATCACCGACCTGGAATATGACGACTCTACGAGCACTTTCTCGGTGCGCGGGATTGAATACAACGATAGCAAGTATGATGCCGTTGATAATGGCGCTCGCCTTGACCCTGGCATCTTTACGCAAGTGCCTGACGGTGTAATGAAGGGGCCGGAATCCGTGACCATCACCCCGTCGCAGATTTCATCGCAAGGCCAGCTAATCACCAACGTGGATATTGTATTCCCTCCGGTGAAGGATGCCGTGGTGTATGAAATCCAGTGGCGACGTACCAGCTTGCAGAATATGGAAATCCAGTGGGGTAACGACTGGGTGAATATCCCACGCACGGCGTCGAACGGCGCGCACATCCCCAACGTGTTCTCCGGTAACTATCAGGCACGCGTCCGCGCGATCGGTATGGGCGAGATTTCATCTCCGTGGGTGTCGTCCGCCATCACGCCGGTGGAAGGTCGTCTCGGTGGGCTTAACGCACCAATCATCACCAACGCTATTTCGGGCCTTCACCAGATCTTGTGGAAGTGGAACCACAACAACGCCGCTACTGATATCTCGTACACCGAGCTTGAAGTGCGCAAGACCGGTGAGACTGAATGGAAATTCCTTACCAACGTCCCATATCCGGGGGCGGAGTATGCGCAAACATCGCTGGAGTTCGGAATTTACCAGCAGTTGCGCGCCCGTGTAGCGGATAAAATCGGCAACCTGTCGGACTGGTCGGCCCCGTTTGAAGGGCAGGTGAGTGCCAAAGTTGACGAGTACATGAAGGGGCTTGATGACGAGTTCTTGACTTCCGAGGATGGTAAACGCTTCCAGGAAGCAATCGACACGATCCCGCAGGGTATTTACGAGGCGATGCTAACCGACGCGCAGCAATTGTTCAACGCCCGCGCCGAGTACAAGGGTATCTATGCGGAAATCTCGGTCGCGTATAACGTGGCGTCGGACGCCCACAAGGCGGTCGCTCAACTGGAGACGTTGATCGGCACGCGACTTGACGATGCGGAAGCGGCGATCCACACGTTGCAGACAGCGCAAAGCACGCACGAACAAGCGTTTGCCCAGTACCAGCAAACTGTTGCCGCTAAGTTCGGGGAGCAGGAAGCCGACATCCAGCAGGTACAAACGGCAACGGCAGACGTAGCGGGCGCGCTGGCGGAGTACAAGACCCAGGTCGCGGCACAGTTCGGTCAGCAGTCTGCAGCTATCGAGCAGAAGATGACGTCTTCGTTTAACCATGCCGGTGGCAACGCCACATACAGCCTTAAGGCGGGCGTGACGTATAACGGGACTTACTATGATGCTGGTATGCAGCTTTCCGTCGTGGCGGAAGGCGGCGCGGTTAAATCCCGCATCGCATTCAAAGCTGACCAGTTCTACATCATGCACCCCTCTAACGGGTCGCTTTCGTCCGCGTTTATCGTGGACGGCGGACAGGTGTACATCGACACCGCACGCATCAAGAATGCGTCCATCAACTTCGCACAGATCACGGACACGCTGCAATCAAATAACTTCGTTACAGGGTCGCGCGGCTGGCGTATCTGGAAGGATGGCGGTGCGGAGTTTAACGAGGTAACGGTACGCGGCAACCTGTACGCCACATCCGGTAACTTCGGATTCTCAGGTGGGACCGTGACTATCGACGCAACTGGCGTCAACGTGCCATTACCTGGCGGGGGCAGGGTGAAAGTCGGGACGTGGTAAATGCGAAGGGGCCATCTGGCCCCTTTCTAATACATGTTAGGGATGACTAGTAAAGGTGTGGGTACGGTTACATTACGATTAGGCATCTGGAATTGCTGCCGAGAGTAGTTACCGATCACGCGATTTCGTGCCGCGCTAACCACGTTGCCCGCCATGCGTATCCCGTTCATTCGCACGTGGTTATATCCGCTGTTGTTCTCAATGAGCGCGCCGGTATATGATAGCTGTACGAGGCTGTTGCCAATATTCTGACCACCAGTGCTGATATTAATTACGGAATTGAGGACAAACGGCTTATTCACAGTGGAGAACGTGACCTGGCCCTGGTTGTTAGTCATGGTAATGCCGGTCCCCGGTGAGGGCGGCGTATTGTTGAATATCACCAGGTCCATATCCACCGAAGCCGCCACATCGTCAATACCACCATAGGACGCGTTGCGGACGATAATACTGCCGCCATCGAATCCTACCGACACGTTGCCGTCATCCCAGCGCGCGAACGGGATGCCACCCACCGGCAGCGGCATACTGCCGTTTACATGCACGCGCTGCGCGTATCGGCAGGTCATTAGCCGGGATACGTTCGATATCGCGGTGAAGTCAGTCGAGTTCGCCACCAGTAAGCCAGCATTGCGCGACCCAACCGGCAGCACTTCCATAATTATCCCAGCCCATTGCGGAAGACCACTGTATGCGTTATACGCGTCCGCACCTCGTAGAATAATGCCGCTATCCCCGTTACGTTGTACAGACGTAACGTAGAATGGGTCTGGGAGCACCAGCGTTTGGTCGAAGACCTCAATCACTTCTACCGGACGCGTGAGCGCAACGACAAGATCCGACCCTGGGGTTAGCGGGGTATTAATGGTCAGCGTCTTATCGGACTGGCAGCGCTGATCAAACGTAGTGCAGTATGACGGAGCGCGTAGTCCGGCGGTTATCTCCATGACAGGTCTACCGTCGTTGTAGTCGATAAGTATTCCAGCGCCCATTATTACCACTCCCGTGATTTAACTGATACTGTGCCCGAGAAATTGCCGTCGCTATCTGAAGACAGCCCAGTGAATCGCATGTCCACATCTCCTGCCGGGACTTTTTGCCCATCAACGTAGCGCAACATGCAGCTACCGTAAGCAACCGTAATGCAATCGCCGTTGTTGCGATCTGCGGCGCAACCGGACAAAAGAACCGCACAAATCATAATTAAAGTTTTCATGGTATCATCTCCTATATTTGGTCGAGTTTCAGTATTACACCGCTCGATCAAGAATGCAACCAATTTATGAGGATTTAGCTATGGCAGCGGGTACTCTATCCGTAACGAACAACAGCAAGGCGGTTGTAGGGGTTGGCACCACGTTTACCGCGTTTAAAGCTGGCGACTTCTTAACGCTGGTGGTAGGACAAGTCCCCTACACCGTGGCAATCGCGTCCATTGAAAGCGCAACCGCGCTCACACTGGTACTGCCGTTCGACGGCCCAACGGCAACCGGCCTTGCGTGGGATGGAGTTAAGCGCGATACCATGTCGCTGGCAACGATGGGCGTAACAGTACAGGCACAGAAAGCGTTGCGCTTGATGCTCGCGGACGAAAACAACTGGCGCGCAATCTTCGGAGACGAAGAAGAAATCATGGTAACGCTGCCGAACGGGCAAGTTATGCAGGGTATGTCCTGGGGCTACCTGTCGCAATTGATGAAGGAGATCGACCCCGTTGAAATGCGCAACCTGCAACAGAAAACCCGCGAGTCTGAGTTAGCCACGTGGCATTATCGACAGGAGGTCGAAGGCTTTAAGAACGACACCAATACCATCAAGACGCAGACGGATCAGATTAAGGCGGATACGCAGGCTATCCACGACGCCACCAATACCATCAAGACGCAGACGGACCAGATTAAGACTGACACGCAGGGCATCAAGGACCAGACTGATCAGATTAAGACTGACACCGGCGTTATTCGCGACGAGGCCAACGCCGCGAAGACTGAAGCGCAAGCCGCCAGCACTGCCGCGCAGGGATTTCGCGATCAGGCCAAAGAATGGGCGGAAAGCGTAAACGCGGATAATCTGCTAACCAAATCCGGCAACCTGGCGGGCCTAGCTGATCTGCCGACGTCGCGATCTAATGTAGGGCTTGGCGACGCAGATACCGTAACGCACCAATCCTTGCACCTAAAACAGAATGGTACTAAGTATGGCGGTGGCCTGGAGTCTCACCGAAACGACGCGAACGGTGTGCTGCTGACAAAATCATCTTTAAACAACGAATTGGTAGACGGCAAATCCACCACTTCCATTGCGACGGACAACCACGGATCGTCAAAATCCGCGTACCTCACGTATAACGAGGATGGACTATTATCCGGGCCGAGCGAAGTGCGAGCGTCCATGGCAGTTACAGTCCGGGGGTCCGAATCGCCTCAAATCCGCCTAACGAACGATGCCATTGTCTCGGCATCAGAGCCTAACAGCGTGGCACTAGAGCACGGAGGCGATGGGGTCACTCGCCTTATATATTCAACAAGCGACGGCACATCACAACGGCTGGAGTTCCCGAAGGCCGCGGAGACACCGCTAGCGCTAAAAGGCGGATTGCTGTGGGATGGAGCCACGGTATGGATGGGTGATTTCAACAATGTGGCACAGGGCTGGTCGATGGTCTCCGGTAACATACCCAATGGCCCTGTATCCGAAGCCTATGGATCGTGCTTCTCGTATTGCACGCAGGGGCTTAAGTATGGCAACTTGCCGGGGGACTGGAACCCGTTGAATATATGGTACAGGCAGGTCTTCTACTCATCAGATAATAAAACGTATTCAAGGATAAACACCAACCAGGGAGAATGGCAACCGTGGTCGGAATACACTATGAGCGCCGTCTCCGATGAACGTCTTAAAGACGTACTGGGGGGTCTTAACGTCGAGGGGGCGTTGGATAATATTAACCGCATGGACTTTAAACTATTCCGGTTTAAAGAAGAAAGGAACCCCAACAAAGCGCCTACGGTCCGAAGGGGTGTTATCAGTCAGCAGATCCGCGGCATTGACAAGGAATACACCAAATTAATCGGAGGGTACTACCACCTCGACCGAACCCCACTGTTATTAGATGGCCTTGCGGCAATCAAGGCATTGCGTGCACGTGACGAAGCAAATAAAGCTGAAATCGCGGAATTGAAAGCTGCCGTGGAGGAATTGAAAGCTGCCGTTGCGGCACTGACTAAATCATAAAGATAAGGGGCCATGCGGCCCCTTTTTTAGTTTGAGTTTTCCCAGTCCATTTTGCGCCGCACCAGCGGGCTTTCGTAATACTCCTTGCCCGCCACTTCCACTAAGGGCCAGTCATTAACAATGACGTACGGCTCCGCGATATCTTCAATCACGCCGTGCGCGCTTTGCGGCCCTAACGACACACCCACCAGGATAACACCGGCAACTCGACGGGTGAGATATTCGCGAGCGCAACGGGCCTCAACCAGTCCGCGACGGATGCCGCTGGTGGCTTTGACCTCGTAGGTCCATACGGCATCGATCACATGCTCGCGGAAGTCGGGGCCGGATTTAACCTTGCGCTTACCGACCATGATAATATCTCCGCGGTCGATGGTGTTGGCGCTAAACAGGCCGGTACGCATTAGTAAGCCTTGCGGTATGCAACTACGCCCGCCCGCTTGCCCTTCAAGATACATGCCTGCAAACATTTCTCCCAGCACACCGACGAGTCTGCTTTGCTTGCACGCGTCAGACTTATACCGCCACTGATCAAACTCGATGCTGGCTAACATTGCCGCGAGGTGGAATTGTTTACCGGTTATTTCATATTCGCCGTGCATTATGAGTCCTCATTGATGCGGGCCGAAGCCCGCGATTAGAATTATTTAAGTGCGCTAGTCACCAGTGTTTTTTCCATGTTACGGAAATCTTCCGGCGTCATGCAGATTTTGGATCCGTCTTCGCCGGTGAGCACGACCATAGGCTGGACGTCCTGGGCTACAACTCCATATTTGGCGGCGTTAACCGTCTTGCTGAACGAGGCTACCGTGTCCTCTGCAACGCGAATTGCGCTGTTATATGCCTTAAGCTCACCATCCAGGCGCACGGACAGGCCTTTGAGACTTTCAAACTGTTCTGCCGTTGTATCGGTCTGAATCTCGTCATGCCCGGTCATGTACGACTCGCCCAGCAGGGCGGAATACGCTACCAGGTCGACGATATTGTCTTCCTGGTGCTTACGGTGCTGGCGTACCAGCTTCAGGCAGATCAAGAAGGTCCAGGCTTCTTGCTCTGTCAGGTCGCGACCGGTAAGCGCGTTAAACACGGCAGCGATCTGTTTAGCGCTGCGTTCCTCTTTCGCGTTGTCATAGCCGTTTTCTTTCCCGCGCTGTTCCATAGTGGTGGCGGCGTTTTTGCAGTATTCGTATGCTTTCATGATGTTTTCCTTTTAGTGGGAGGCGGTATTGCCTCCCGATGTGGTTAAGATACTGCGACCAACTATTGGTTGCAAGTGAATTTTGCAACGTTTATTGCGTAAATTTTCTGGACCAAATCACCACACGCCCGACGAATTGCCGCGATGTTCTTCTCGCAATCTTCAATGATGACCAGTTCCGACACGTCCGCATAGCAGACCATTTTGAACACGGCGCACGCCTTAAACTCTGGCGGCGGGGTGTCGTCCAGCATGTGGCGCATAAACAACCGGCCTGCCGGGAATACCTCCAGTTGCTCGGCGGTGGTGTCCCAACATTCTCGCTGCCGGTTGGTCAGATACGCGATCTCGAAGCCTTGCTCTTTATACATGCGCAGTAGCGGCAGCATATCCATGTTCAGGTCTTCGCGGACGTGCGCTTTGTGCCACTTCGCCCAAAAGGTGGATTTAGTTTTTATGCCCGGCACCAGGTCGGCGCGCGCATCGCTTGATCCATTAATAACGCCATCCAGATCACAAATCAGTAATTTCATTTTAAGCTCTCAATAAGGGTCTGTCGGGCGCTTCGCGCAGTAACGGAGTTGCATACGAAATGACAACGCTGAGTCATGACAAGCCAACCGGTGAGGTCAAGGCCCATGATGTATTCGGGGCGAGACGCGCGCACCACACGATCGCGGCGTGGGTCGATGTTATAGTCTTTTTGCATTTGGTCTACGACCGCGTGGTCGCGGTCAACGATTAAGATATTCATGTAGCTCACTCTCGCTCATTATTTCAATTTGTGCGCTGCCGAGGGGCGGCGCTTCGTCAAATATTATCAATTGCTGGCACTTGTTATTGCTCGGACCGACTTCGCCGGTGACGGCGTGAATGAATCTAATCCGCCAGTCCAGAAGAATTATCATATTGGCGGTCTTCCGGGCCAGCTTCGCCCACTTAGTCGACGTGTCCTGATTCAGTAGCATGACGGTCCGGCGTCCGTGCGCTGCACACTCGACCCACGGCAGCGGATCGGAATATGGCGGGTTGCACCACTTCCACCCTTTCAACTCTGCCCAGTCCGCATCAAGCGCGCTGTGTTCCTCCGTGAAGTATCGCGGTAGCAGGTGATTGGCATCGCTTGCCGCCATATCGTAACGGAATCGGTACTTCCGACGCAGTGGTTTAAATAAAGCTGGCGGCGTGCGCCAGCTATCTTTTTGCTCATTCTTCGTCATAGTCTGGATCTATCGCATACAGGGCGGTTTTCTTGCCGCGAGACAGCACACGTTGGACTCGGGATATCTCCTCCCTACTGAGCGGTCTGCTATCGGAATAGTAGCTGCCGTTTGCACGCCACGCTATATGCACCAGTCCTTTCCGCGGGATCGAAGACTGGCGGCCTTTGGGGCGCACGTACTCCTCGGCACGTTTGCAATGCTCGCGCAGACCTTCGGCAGTGATGCGGTTTAGCGCGACGGTGGTGGTGTATCCGGTGCGCTGCATAATACCCATCAACTCATACAGCAGATCGAAGCGTTCCTCTAACTCCTTGCGCACTTTCTTCTCGCCTTCATATAGCGCCTGGTTGGTGTCCGCCAGCGCGTTAGCCCGCTCGGCCTGTTCACGGGCTTCGAGGCATTGCGCGGCCCAGTATGCTTTTTCTTCTTGTAAAATTTTCATCGTGTTGTCTCCCGGTATTAAAAAGGGCGTCCAAACCGGACACCCTCAATATAATGCAACCAATATGATTATGCAACCAATTTACGCATAAAAATTTGGGTCGCGTGCAACGTCCACCAGATACAGATTGCTGATTCGGTTGCCGTAGTGGCCTGGTGTGCGCTGGCGGCACACAACGGCGTAGCCTGGAGGGATTGTATTGCCTGTCGCGATAATCCACGCCACGCGTGCGCCAGACAGCGTCTTGCCGTTGCATTCGATACGTGTTCCACCATCGGCAGTGTTGATGTTGCCAATCTTGCACCCGGTGGACTTCAGACGGATGACGCCCGTTTTACTGTCGTAGGAAAAAAGCTGATTGGTCATTGCCACTGAAAAGTCGATGGCGTCGAATGTAGTATTCATTTTAAATTTTCCTCGTTAACCGCTATCGCGAAGCCGCGTAGGGTGAGTGAGCGGATTAATTTTGTACGAGCGGATTTACCACCGAGGCGACTATACTGTTTCGAGTACCCTTTTTCAACGAATACCGGCTTTTTCTCTGGCATACGGAAGCCGTTGCCGGTCCATAAGCAGGTCAGCTTCGGATATGAATCGCGGGCGTTGATGTATTCAGGGAAGAGCGGGTGTACGTCATCCTCCGGCAGATATCCCCCATACTCCCACGGGTCAAACGAGTGGTCTGGTTTACGCCATTGGGTAGAAAGCACGCTGCGCGGATTCTCAATCATATATGGCACTTCGAAGAAGTCTCCCAAGTAAGCGGCAATCTTCGCGGTGCGCACCGCCTTAAGCTGAAAGGCTGGGTCTTTTGCACGCTTACGCGGGAATGCTGGCGCACCGCTAACTGCCAGATCCGTACACGGCGGGAATGCATAGATGATATCCGGCGTGCCGAAATCGCCATTCATCGCGCGGTCCACGAAGTCCAGATCAATAAACTCATTGCGATATCGGATCCCGCGACCATAAATCCGGTAGTCCAGATAAGACCCGTGATCGGCTTCGGAGTAGTTGAAGCAATAACACTTATGCCCCATCTCGGCAGCACGCTCGATCATCAAGCCGCTGCCGTCAAACAATGACCAGATAATCATTTGCGCGCCTTTTTAGCTTTCATGTATTCCATCAAGTCGTCCTGAATATCTCGCTTACTGTCGCGACGCTCGGCGACCAGTTCATCCAGTGTGCCGCGCGCCTGGATAATGTAGACGAATACCGGACGCGGGTGTCCGGCTTGCATCTGGCGAACCGGCCCTATACGCTCCACAATCTGCGAAAAGTGCTCAAAGTTCCAGGTATCGGAGAAGATTGCCAGGTGATGACCGCCGTCCTGCAAGTTAAGGCCGTGGCCCGCCGATGCCGGATGTGCAAACATGATGGGAATCTCGCCTCTGTTCCACGCCTCCATATCCTTATTCCCCTGCTTACCTTTACCCAACGCAACGCCGTGCGGAAATTTCTTCTTAAGACGAGCCAGGTCATGTTTATACTGATACGCGACGAGCAACGGCGCACCGTTCAACTCCTCCACGATACTTTCCAGCGCGTCCAGTTTAGCGTCGTGAATTTTCACCCATTCGTCGGTGCGCTCCCCGTCTTCGTCGACCTTATACACGGCCCCGGAAGCAAGCTGAAGGCACTTAATGGTCTTCGAAGCAGCGTTCGCCGCCTCCACCGTTCCGCTTTCCAGTTCGGCAAATAGCTCCGCTTCGAACTGGTCATAAATCTTGCGGGCTTTCTTCGGCAGGTCCACTACAACCGGCGTATAGATTGGCTTGTCACATCCGAAGTATTCAGCCGCATCAACGGTGAGCGACACGTCTGACAGGCGTTGTTGTATTTCCTTCTCGGAGTTCTTAAGCGGGGCATGCTGCATAGTGAAGCTGCCGGGCTTAACAGGCTTGCTAATAAACCAGCGGTCTGTGAATGCCTTATAACTACTGCCGAGGCGTTCTCCACCGTCGACAAACCACGTCTGGCCCCATAGGTCTTTCAGTCCGTTAGGTGCGGGCGTGCCAGTTAGGTTAATCCAGCGCTTGACGTGCTTATGAGCAATCGCCGCCAGTGCTCGGGCGCGCTTACTCCCCTGCTTGCTTCTATAGCCTTTCAGCTTAGTGGATTCATCGGCAACAACGACCGTAAATGGCCACGCATCGCCGTAATAGTCAACCAGCCACTCAACTACATCATAGTTAACACAAACTACGTTAGCGCCGCTCTCAAGCGCGGCGATACGGTCCTTCTCTGGCCCTGTGCCGTCTACTACCAGCAGGGCGGGGAAGCGCCATTTCTCCTGCTCCGGGGGCCACGTACCGGACGCAACGCGCAGCGGGGCCAGCACCAGTACGCGGTCCTCCAGGCTGGACAGGATACCAGTCTGGAACATTTTATTCAGCGCCCACATAGTCGCGCCGGTTTTACCAGACCCCATTGTCGCCCATATATTGCATCGCTTATGCTTGAGGATGAACGCGGTTATCAACTTCTGATATTCGCGACGTCGGAAACGTGCCATATCTTTATTCCGCCTTTTTCCAGACTTCGGTTTCACTGTTCCAATTCCTTTTTGTGGCGTCGTAGTTGGTGCGGTGCCCGATGTGCACACCCGTCGCCCGGAAGCTCTTAAATTTTTGCCAGCATACCGTCAACGGCAGCGGGTCATTCATGCCCGCGATAAACCATACGCGATCGCCCGGTTTACATTCGCCCAGCTTGGTGAGTCGGTAATGATCTTTCATCGTCATGTCTCCCAAAAATGGCGGGACAAGCCCGCCGTATTAATTATTTTTGCTCTGCGCGGTAGCGGCGCTGCCGTTCGCGCTCTTTTTTATTGCGGCACGATTTGCACTCGGCCCGATACCCGTCCGGACTGCGTGCAGTCTTACCAGTGTATTTATGGAACTGGGATAGCGGTTTAATGCAGCCGCAATTACTGCAACGTTTTTCTTCAATCATCTCTAAAACCCTCGATATGTCTAACCGGCACACTATACCGCTATGCGACCAATTCAGCAACCAATAAATCACAGTCGGCGATGTTGTCTATAACGCGAACGTCAGCGCCGCGGCGGGCCATCCGCTCATGTTCACGTACCTGGTGCGGCTTCGGTTTTCCTCCTGGGCGCTTCACTTCGACGAACACTATTTTGCCGTTGATGATGATAATCAGGTCGGGCGCACCTGCGCGCCCCTCCCAGGCCATTTTGCGGCAGAATCCGCCTACCTCTTTCACCCGTCGCATCAGGTGACTTTGAATCTTGCCTTCTGGTGTCATTACTTCCTGTACCTATACATGATGTCGCCTTCGGCGGCAAGCGGGAAGCCTTTCGCCCAAATCGGCAGGTCGCACATCAGCGCGCATAGCTCCTCGGTCGTGTAGTCGTCAGTATCCGGAACCTCGGTGATCAGTTCATCGTGTACGGACAGTACGATCTCATACCCCGCAGCTTCAACGCCTGGCATGGACCATGCGAGAATATCGCGGCATAGCGCCTGTACGATGTTTTCCGTCAGTTTTCCGCCGTAGGTATACTGGAAGCCCCACTGGCGCGTCGTCTGATTCTCGCCCTGGTATTTGATGCGGGTGCTGGTGCGCTTCTTGCCGGTGTCTTCGTCGATCTCGGTCGTGACAGACAGCGCGATGCCGGGATAGCTCATGATGCGCCCTGAAGGCAACTCAATTTTAAGCCACCACCCCGCCGCGTTCGGGTCGTCGCGCTCCTCGTCGAAGGTTGGGTCATGCTTCGCCTTCGTTCGAACAATTTTGAGCGCTTTCCTGCCATCCGGGCGAACGTTCGCGCCGGCCCAGTATGCTTTGCCCGGATTGCGGATTGCGCACAACACCGCGTCCTCAAGCTCTGCCCAAAAGGCTACCGTCTTCGGGTGGGCCTCACGCCACATACGTTTGATCGCGTCACACGTCAACCACACGTTTTTCGGCAGTATGTAAGTTGGGCGCTCGTCTTTCTTGCCAGGCTTCGGCGGGCGCTTAGCTTCGTTAATGCGGGCGTATTCATAGCCCCGTTTCGCCGCTGCCCAAATGTGATCGGGGAATGTGCCTTTCATGACGTCCGCCATCGCGTACAGGTCGAGGCCCAGGTTTTTAGCGAACTGCAAGAACGCCGCCACGCCACCACCATAGCCCAGGCCCAACTCGCAGTTATGCGCCACCAGAAAACCAGACTTAGACGCAATAAGGAACCGGTTTCCGTATTCCACATCAATCAGGTCGTAAACCGGCTCGCAATAGGTTAACTTCCCGTTCCAGTTCAGCAATGCGGGTAAGGGCTTCATCGTACTTTCGCTGAAGCTCGGGCACGCTGCGCCGGTTACGGCAGTTTTCCGAACGGCTGACAAACCGAAGGTTTCCAGGCTCATAGTTGCCGTCTGTATCGATCCGGTCCATTTCGAAGTCTGGCTTATCCCAGCCGTCCAGCGTTTGAACGTAGAGAAGAAACGACCTTTTATCTCTCTTCCATTCGTCACATACGGCAATCCCACGACCGCCGTAGTTTTTATACCCTTTGGCGCGGGGGTTTGTCGTTCGTGATATTGCCGCTGACAGCCGGTTGAGCAGCCGCGTTCTGTGCGCATCGTCTGGCATTGCGTCATCGTAGCAAAAATACTGTTTACGATACCGCTTTGTCGCTTCAATTGCGCAGAGGTTGCATTGGGATGTTTTACCCCTTCGGACGTTGTCATACCCGACGCGTCCTGGCATCGCTCCGCAATCACATTGGGCCAGCAGTTGTCTGTGCCCCTGTCGTTTTGGTAATTCACGCAGGATAACCAGGCGTCCATACCTCTCGCCAGGGCGCGGGCCATCGTGCACCTGTCTGAAACGAGTTGCCTTGCCTCCTTCCATGAATGCGTCAAGATTTTGTGGTCTTCTGTCATCAAGACCCCGTCCACGTCTATCACTGGTTTCCACCCCATAAGGTGCGCGCCTTTTGTACTCACCCATTTTTCGCCGTTCCATACTTTATCCGTTGATGTTACGGCCATAATATCCTTGAACCCGCCATTGGTCAATACTTGGGTATGGCGGTGCAAGCAAGCCTTACCAATCTGGCGCAAGTCTTTGCGGTTGGCTTTGATGTATTCCGGGTCGAGGCCGAACATCTTACCGGCAGTCTCGCAATAGATATCGCGACCGGCCTTAAAGACCATTAACGCTGTTTTCTCGCCCGCGATCCAGGCAAGGCCACGCCCTTCCACGTTGGAGTAGTCCGCGACGACAAACTTCTTGCCCTTAGCCGGGATAATGCACCCGCGAACGGTCGAGGCTGTTAACTTCGATATGTCATACGCCCAGTGCGCTGTCCCGCGTAACAGGGAGTTGATGCCGTTGGTGAGCATGTGCGACCGGACCCAAAAAGAAACGTCGCTCTCGCCATCACGGCGCTTAATCTTCCCTTCGTGGTCGTCGCTATACTCGCCGCGCGCCAGGTTTTGCGGCTGGAAGCCTTTGCCCGCCCAGCGTAGCGTGCGCTTTGCGCCGCCATACTGAAGACACCCACGGCGGCGACCATCGGCGGACAGGCCATTTACGAGCGGATTGTACTTAGTCGATGCCGTTGATGACGCACCGAGGCGCATCTCGATAAGCACTTTCCCTTCGTCGGGGAAGTCTGGATCTTCCAGCAGGTCGTTAAGCGTGGATTTCTGCGCGTTGTGGATTGTGAACGCAGGCGCGAGGTCGCGCAGCGCTGGCAGGAAGTCATTGCCGGTCAGCTTACCGCCGAAGCGCTCCCAGGCTTCTTCCTTCAATTCTTCTTTATGCGCCTGTACCGCTTTGATCGCGGCGCGCGCCAGGTCAACGTCCACATAGAAGCCGCGGTCATTGATCAACTGGTCAATAAGCAGGATTTCGTCTTCCTTCGGCGTGTTGCCCCAGTCTGGTATGCGCCAATAGACTTCCCTCATAGCGATGATATCCAACGCGGCATAGCGCAGGAATTTAGCCCACTCCTCGGGGTGCGTCTCGCGCGTGTAGCGGCGGATTTTGTAGGTCTTAGGGGTTGGCTTACAGAATCGTTTGATCAGCGCCTTGCCCGCCTTATCCTTCGCGTGATCTGCGTCAACGCCCAACACCTGGCACTGCATATCGAGGCTACCCGGCAGCGCGTGGCGAAAGGCCATAATCATGGTATCTTCGATCTGGCCTACCGGCAGGTCAATGCCCCACTTCTCGCGAATAACCAGGCGGTCAAACAGGAGGCCGTTAGCCATCACGATTTTTGCTTTCTTGCGGGATACCTGGCGGAGCGCCTTGCGCAGTTCACGCGGCATTGTGGGGGATTCGGTGCAATCCCAGGTCTGCACGCGGCCCTCGTCGATGGCGTATGTGCAAATCATAATCTCAGTAGTTGGGTGTTCCGCGTAGGCGTACGCCCCTACTTTCTTCAGGTCCACCCCGCTAAATGTCTCGGTATCGAGAAACAGGCGTTCGAAGTCTTTCATTGCTTAATCCTCACTACGGCGTCAGCGCTGCCGATCATGGAGAAGATACCGTCGGAAAGGGTTATCTCCTCGCCGTTGTTGCGAATCTCGGCAACGGTGAAATACTCGCCAAGCAATTTAGACCATACTCGCATTCCGACTTTTACTTCGCTGGCTTTAATGCGCATTTTTCATTGTCCTATTAAAAAGCCCGCATTAAGCGGGCTTGAATAGTGGGCTTTGCCCTTAACGGCGGCGACGTTTGCGTGGCGCTTCGTCTTCGTCGTCATCATCTTCGTCATCGCGTGGCTTACGACGTTTACGAGGTTTTTCATCTTCGTCGTCGTCGCCCAGGTCTTCGTCGGAGCAAGAAGATCCGCCACCGCCGAAGGCTTCGCCGTCATCGCGGAAGCGCAGACCCAAAAGACCGGCACCGAGTCCCTTGCCGTTGGTATTGTTCCACGCCCAAATATCCAGGGACACGTTGCAATAACAACCGGAGTAGATCTCCTGGCCTTCGATCTCGTCGCCTTCTACGGTCAGACCTTGTTCAGTCTGCTTCTCGCCGAGTGACGTTTGAATGTTTGGCTGTTTGAACGATTTAGCGTTGATGTACAACATGCCTTCGAATTCTTCGGTTACTTCGTCGCGCTCGTCACCGTCGCGGACTGCGCATTCCTTAGAATCCTGGGCGTAGTGGCGGTCCATCCACTTATCAGCATTCTTCTCGGATTTCAGCTTGTCGGTGAGCACTGCACGCGCTGCCGCTTCCACTTTGTCCACCTGCGGATCTTCTTTATCCAGAAGAATCACGGCGCGGTATGCTGGTTTTTGTCCATCCTGTTTAGGGGTATCGCGTTCCCAAATTTTAAGGAAACATACGCGCACATTTTTCAGGTTGACTTTAGCCATTTTCCAATTCCTCACTTTCACATGTATCGGGGTTATTGGAAGCCACCCCGTTCGGCTTGGTTGCTAATCTACTTGGTTGCACCTAAGCAGTCAAGCACTTTTATTAAAAAGATTTCTGATCACGTAGTTGGTGGCGTTCTCGATCCAGCCTAACGGCGGTCGGTCGATGTTCCTCTCCGCCCAGTCGACGAAAGCGTCACTATACCCGTCGTCCCTCCAGCGGGCCGGATGGCGAATCGTCCAGGCCACCATTAACACGCATCGCATGATAGGCAGGATAAGGACCAGCGCGCCAAGCATAATCAACAATAAGAATGCGAATACTTTATTCATCGCTTAAATCCTCGTCAGTAGCTTCAGACCACGCGGGGCGCGGGTCGTCGATTGGTGCTAATACCGGTTTAGCCGGTGCGCGCGTGATTTTATCACACAGCTTCGCCCATACTTTCGGCTTCTCGTCCTTCAGTACCTTTTCGGCATCCGTAGGACTGAGCAATGTTTCTTTGTACATCACATCGCGCTTGATCCGGGCCTTCGTGAAGATTTCAATCACTTCGCTTTTGTCTGCCCACTTGCGGATTCCTTCCTTTCCGGCAACCATCTTGAGGCCCAGCGATTCGCCATCCCCCGCCATTACCGCTTTGAATACCGCGGACTCGATAGCTTTGATGTGCTGGCGCATTGCGTCCAGACCTTCATAAGCCTTGCGCAGTTCAGCCGCGCTCATAGCTCCGGGGGCCGCTTCTTTCTTACCACGCTTCGCACGTCGGGCCGCCTTCCGGGTTTCGCGGGCCATATTGCGGTCATGGTTGGCGCATTCCTCCTCAGTAGCAATACTCACGTCGTCGCCCAGGTCTTCGTCGGTTGCCGTTGGTGGTGTCATTGTATCGATCGCGGCCTTAGCGCGGGCGCTACACTGATCCGCAAATCTGCACCACTGACACGCATCAACGCTCGGTCGGAAGTCGGCACGGGTGAGTCCCTTTTTGCCGCGGGCGTACGCTTCCAGGGCGGCGATAGCACGCTTTGACGCAAACTTAGCGAATATCTCCAGGGCTTCTACCGAAATATCCCACTCCGACGCCCCGCCGCAATACGGCTGGAAGATAACCAGGCGCACGGTTGTAATGTCGTACATAGTTTTCAGCTTGCGCAGCAGGCCCAGCGCATACAACATAAGCTGTTTGTTTTCTTTCGCCTCGACCTTATGCCGCCCAGTCTTCAGGTCGCCAACAATCAGCATGTACGTGCCGTCAGTCTTCTTCATGACCATGACCATATCGGCAGTACCGAACGTCTTAACCCTGTCGCCGTCGATCTCGAAGCCTGAGTGAAGGACGCGGGTCAGATCGGCGCGCATCTCAAGCTGAACAAACTCCGCCACTTCGAGGAGCGGTCGCCAGTGGTCGATGTACGCGTCGCACTGTTTCACCATGTCGTCGTTGACCAGTACGCCGCCTTTCGGCGCTTTCGGGTGTGCCTTTACTGGCCCCTTGCCTTCGTTCTCGACGTAGCACCCTTTATACGTCTTCGCGGTTATCTGCTTCTCACCGGCGATAATGCGGTTTAGCACCACCTCAGATACGGTGTGCATACTCGTACCGTTAATCGCGGCCTGCCCGGATTCGTTTGGGATGTCTTTTTCCACCACCAGGGCCGCAGGGCATCCCATCCACTTTTTAGCACCGGATGGCCCAAGTAATGAGTGTTCCGTATTGCTACCGGATTGCGTTTTACGTTTTGGTTTAATCGCCATTATTCCACCCTTGAAAACTGAGCAATGTAATAATCATGTTCAACATTGGCCCGCTTAGCGGCATTGTTCATGGTAGCCGCCAGTCCTCGGGCTTGCATCCAGCAGCAATTCCAGTTTTGATTCATAACAATTTCGGGCTGCTCGTCGCCGGTGATACGGCAGCGAAATAAAACAAAGAAGATAGCCATTTATTTTGTCTCCCAGCGGTCAATTGTTCTTGCTTCGGATGCAACTGCGAAGCGAACATATTCCAGATTGGAATCAGCCCAAATATAAAAGTCGGGATTAATAAAGGTGGTGCGCTTAATTTGCGCGGGAGTATTGCGGCGTTTGTCTATTACGGCAACGCGTGACTGAAAATTGCCGATGCGTTCGAATAGCCAATAATATGGGCGCTGGTCGCGGGAGTCCACCGCCTCGATTAGCGTGAAACGTGCCATTGTCTCGTCCTCTAAAAGAGGCCCGCAGATTAGCGGGCCTGAATACATTAATCTTCCAATTCGAAATAGGTTTCGACGATTTCTTTCAGGTCTTTGTGGAAGTCTTCGACGTCGTCATCTTCCAGTTTAGCGATCGATTTGATCTCGAACGCTTCCAGCAGGTCATCAAATTCGTCGTTAGCATCGTCGTCATCACCACCAGCGATAATAGCGGCGTACTGTTTGATTTCGTCGCGCATCTCTGCCAGCGGATCGGCATCTTTCTTGCCTTTGCCTTTCGCCGGTGCTTTTTTACCCTTCGCTGGTTTCACGTCATCGGCGTCATCGTCGTCGTCATCTTCTACGACTTCTTTTTTGGCCTTACCTTTAGACTTGGTTTCTTTTGCCGCGCCTTTTTTCGTTTTAGGCGTATCTTCGACTTCGTCCTGATCGTCGACGTCGTCTTCTACTTCGGTATCCGGCTTGGTCTTGCCTTTCTTAGCTGTGCCGTTTGCTTTTGGGTCTACGGCAGCGCCAACGGTTTCATAATGCTTAGCGATGGTTTCCAGTGCTACTACGCCGCGAGTGATCAGGTTTACGATTTGCTCAAACATGGTATATCTCCGATTGGTTAAGTTTAGGTGCCGGCAGTTAACTTCGTCGGTGGCCTTAACATATTGCCAGGTTACGCGTTCTCCCGTTCGGGTAGTGGACCTGGTTATATAATCACGGTTGGGAATCCTGACACTTCGATCCGGCCCCTGCGTTGCCCCTCTCCAGTTTGCGTCCTGCATCCTGTCGACGGAGTGAATGATAGATTGGTTGCAGGATGGGTGTCAACAACTAATTTCAAAAAAAAAGCGCCGAGGCAAAATGCGACGGCGCTAACCAATAAGAGACAATGAGACGGGACTTATTATTACACGCGTGCGCGCCCGTTTCAATATTCCAGAGGAGTTGACACCCCGCGGTTTTAGGTGTAGTTTCGTTGGTCATTAACCAACTGAGGGCAGTGCGATGAATGTAAATGACGCAATCGAAATGTTAACGAAGACTGTTAGCAGTGAAACAAGCCGGTCATGGGCTTATACCGATGCCGTGGGGGCGGTGTTATTTGAAATCGAACGACTGCGCAGTGTCGAAAAAGAATTACGCGCCAGGCTGGAATTGCTCAACGGCACGGCAGCAAGCAAGCTGCAAAAGCACAATGAAGAAATGGAAGAATACAAAAAACAGGTTATCCGTTTGCGCGCCGAGGGTAAATCGTGGGCGATGATTGCCGAGTTGACTGGGATTAATCAGAGCACAGTGCGCTCCTGGGTACGCAATAATAAAACTTCTAAGTAAGGCCACGGCAATGAGCTTAATTAAATTCGCTGTAACACGACCCGCTAAAAAAGGCGAAAAAGCCAGGGCGGAAAACTTCCAGATGACCACCGATGAATTTTTCGAATTTATCAAAGATGCGAAAGAAATCTCCTCGGTGCATATCAACAAGACGGAAGATAAAGCCGAGTATGCGCGCCGCAAGCGTAAGGCCGATGGCATCGTGGCATATACCAGTGACGGCCTTCGCCGCAAGACCAGTGCGGTGGACCGCTCGATCCTGTTCTTTGATATCGACTGTACCGACACCCGCACCCTACGCCGCTGCCGTAAGGCGTTCATCGACGCGGGACTGGAGCACGTCTTCCACACCACAACCGGCGACCGTCACCCACTGAAAGGCGGTATGCGTTGTGCCCGTTTCCTGGTGTTGACGGACAAGCCTGTACCGGCTGAAGACCTGGGACGCGCCCAGTATGCCCTGTTAGCCCAACTGGGTCTGTCAGATGTGGACTTCGACGATTGCACGAAAGACACAAACCGCCTGATGTACCTGCCACACCAGCAGTCTGTAATAAAGTGTCATTACGGCAAACGTGCCCGCGTCCGTCGTCTGCTTCGCCTGGCGGATAAGCTGGGGGTGGATAAAGAGGAAGTACGCCGCGAACTAACCCAGGGAGACGACGAAGTGGCGGACGGCATTCTGGACTGGTGCTTCCAGGCAGGATTCGAACCACTGTCGTCCGGTCGCGGTTATGAAGTGCCGTGCCCGAACGAACATCTGCACAGCGGCGAAGGGTCGACGGCAATCATGGTCAAGGATGGCGAGATCCGTTTCAAGTGTATGCACACCGGAAACGAGTGTTGCTCGGAGCTGAATAGACACCAGCACCTGGCGTTACGTCTTATCGGGATCCCGGACCACCTGAACGTCGAGCCACACAATATGTCCCGTAAGCAAATCGCCGCCATCCTTCCTGGGCTGGACGACGAGGAAGTGGAGTCGTGCTATGAACATATTGTTGATGCGGTTGGCGACGGCGAAGAATACGGAGTGTGCACCGATGCGGATCTGGATAACGAGCCGGTTGCGCTGTTCAGTAAGCACGACCCGATCATCGAGGGGTTGATTAACTTTAAATCTACCTGGTATATGGCTGGCGAGTCGAATATAGGTAAATCCTTCTACGTGCTGGGGCAGATGGGTGCGGTTGCCGCCGGTATTCCGTTTGGCGGTGCGAAGGTAGTCCAGTCGCATTGCTTCTATTTCGACGCGGAAGGCGGCGAAGCCTCCAACCAGCGCAAAGAAGCATTGCAAATTAAATATGAGCACGACCTGGACAAGCTGCACATTATCGACCTGCAATCACGCGGCTGGGATATCACAAGCAAGTCCGGCTTGCGCGAAGTTATCAGCTTTATCAACCGCACCGCGAATGGCGAACCGGTTGGCCTGGTGGCGTTCGACTCACTCAACCAGACTGTTGCGCTGCGGTCCGCGGATGCCAAACCGTTCGACGAGAACAACGCCAGCGATATGGGCGAAGTGGTCAAAGCGCTGAAAGCCATTGCGGAAAATACCGGCGGCAGTGCGGGCGTCATCCACCACCCGGCGAAGGGTGCGAACGGCAGCAGAACCCCCCGCGGGTCCGGCGCACTGCATGGCGCTGTCGATTCTGCTTTCTTCCTTGAACAGCCGGATGACAACCAGCCCGGACAATTGAACCTGTACCACGAAAAGGCACGTAACGGCATCAAGCAAGCGCCGCGCGGCTTCGTCCTGCTCAAGTGCAAGGTTGAGGTGGATCTCCGCAAGTCCGAAGCGTTCGAATCGCACCAGTCCACCAGCACCGGGCCTGACTTCGGCGACGTGGTTGCCGGTTGGGACGTCAAGCCAATTGCCTCCACGCCACGCGACGAGACTCTGTACCTCGTACCTGTCGCCCTGGCACCGTTTGCCATCGAGCAGGCTAAGGCCGCAGGCAAATCCGCAGTTAAAGAAGAAAACGCCGCCGGTCCGCGCAACGAAAAAGAGAAAGTGCTTTATGCGGCACTGGAAAAACTGATGGAAGATAACCCGGACCATACTGGATTCAGTAAATCGGCAATTGTCCGCCAGGCGGGATTGGCAAAAGGTGGCACGTCGACGAAGGCAATTGACGATATGGTCGAGCGCGGCGTACTCGGTTTTTATACAGACCCACACACCGGGGCCATCTATGGGTCGTCGAATATAGTCATCAAAACGAATATACCCATCACGCTTTCAGCGACCGATGACGACTTAAAAGATTAAATTTTGCGCGCATTGGTTGCCATTTTGAGTGTTTTTAGCTGGTCGCATTGGTTGCCGTGTAGTGTGAATATAGTGCATAGTTATGCAATAAAACTGCATAAAGTAAGCGGGACAAAAAGCGGGACAAACAGGAGGCGGGACAAAGCGGGACAGCACCCCTGTCCCGCCCCGGATGACGCGGCTTCCAGAGGAGCGGGACGGCGGGACAGCACCCCAGTCTTTCAGACTAGACGGGGGGTCTGTCACCCCCCTCGTCTGAGACTGCATAAAATCCAGGATTGCAAAATACACGGCAGCATGTTGCGGATTGCGGTCGTCACTGAACCAGGCAACCAATGCGAGTTGCAGAATGGCGGGCGGGAAATGCAGTTTGCAGTCACAGCAGATAGCGATCGACTTTTTCATGCGCATGATTAATATTGGTTGCATTCATGCCAGCACCCTGCTAGATTGGTTGCACACCAACATGAGGACTGAACAATGAGAGCGATTATCTGGAATTACTCCCTGGCCGTGGCAAAGCTGGACGAAGCGAAGGCACTAAACAGCAACGTAGACTCGGCGCTACAGGTCGCGATACTGGCGCATCAATCACTTCGCAGCGCGCTTTATGGTATGGGTGCCAGCATGGACGAACTGAGGCCGTTGCGTAAGGCCATCCATGCATACGCGCAGGCATTCTCCCGCGAGCGCCTGGCGTATCGCTTCGGGATCGGTGAGACGGCAGTGACAAACGTCGCCCGGATTAAAGCCCAGCGCGAGCTATTCGCCCAGCTTGCGAAATAAGGTGCCAAAATGGACCGCAGACGAGCTAAACGGCTTTCGTGGCATATTCCACTGCACTGCATACGGATATGGGCGGAGAATGCGACTGAGGGCGATTCTGTGTTCTGGTGCTACCGCGATGATGTGAAGCCCTTAACGCAGACTCGCTACTTGCACCAGTTCGCCGCACAACATGATTTCTATGTGCGTACCTCCTTGCAACCAATGGGGATCCGTATTACATTACGCCGTAAGCCCGCCGTTGAGCGGGTAGGTAAACACTGGAGACTGAGCAAATGACACCAATGCAAAAAACAATAATGGCAGGATTCTCGCAGGAGTTTATCGACCTGGAATCCTGCCACGACGCCTACAAACATTACGGCATCGCTACAGTATGCGACGGCGACAACCTTACCGCCGACGAGATAGACGAAAGCGAATGCAACCACGACCACCAGCAAGAAATCATCGTGTGCGACAAGTGCGGCACGGTTAAACTTTAAGGAGACAGAGCGATGAAATTACTATTCCGCCGCAAGCATGACGGCAAAATCCTGAAGCCGATCCAGACCCTGGACGCATACGTGCGCCTACAAAACGCGGCGGGCAATCGGGTGTGGCGGGCGTCGAAACACACGCTGCCGCAGTTCTTCGACGTACTCACGCACGATATTGATCGCGGCGATGTGCTGCGTGATATCCGCGACGGGCAATTGTGGATTGTGGAGTACACCAGCCAGCACGGCTTGCGTATGCAGACCCGCAAGGGCGGCGTAGCGGGTAACGTTCAGAGGGGTATGACCTACTTCGGGCTGGTCAACTACGTGCGCGTAGGCCGGAACTACACACCTAAGCGCCCTGGTGTAGTGGCGAAAGAGATCACCCGTACGGAACACCCATATACCAAATACGACGAGAGCAAGGTGCGCCAGCGTATCGACAATGCCAGGGCGCTAGCTGCCGCCATGATTCAGGCTGGCAACGATGCCAAACGATTTGGGATTGGTGTTATTCTGGTCTACCCCGACGGCAGCATGAAGTCTACCGATCCGCGCGGGGTCATTCAGAAATGAGTGCGACGATCCGGGATATGCTTCAGCATAACCGCTTTGAGATAGGCGGTCGGGTATTTCGAAATTACTTCGTGGCGCGTGCATGGGCGCGCCATATTGGCAAACCGGAAGGGGCAATTCGATGCTATACGTCTTCGCGGTAGTATGTGGCGGTAGTCTGGCGGCCCTGGTGCTGTTGGCGTCGGTTATTAGTCTGGTTAAATACCTATGGAGCAGATTATGATTCATGATGTGATTTATTGGTTTGGTATGGCCAGCATGTTATGCCTGGTTACGGGAGTGCTGGGCGCAATATGGGTATTCCTGGTATGGCCTGCGGTGGAAGCTGCCAGCATTACCCGGATGACATTCCAGATATACAAGCGCCGTGGAATCACGGAGCACCCGACCAGGTTGCGCATGTGGTGGCTGCGGTATCGGGATATGATAGGCGGGCGAACATTCGAAGCCGTCCGGTCCGCAGGATGGGAATGGCGAGGCGTCGGCAAGTGGTCCATTTTCGATTAATTATGCAAGCGTGATATAGTCCCAGTGAGATAAAACTTACTGGGACTTTTTTATGGATAAGCTAAACGAGTGGCTATTCGCCCTGGCATGTCTGGCGGGTGGCTTCGTAGGCGCACGCATTCATGGCGAGGCTACGAAGGGGCCACTAAACTTCGTTTTGTATGTGGTAGTTGGCTTCCTGTGTGCCATATTTGGCGCACCGGCTATTGCCGAGTGGGCGGGTTTGTCGGGTGAGCGCACTGTCGCCGGTTTGGGCTTCGTAACTGCCATCTTCTGGATGCCAATCGCCGACCGGATCAGGGAGACTATTGCGTCGTTCCGACTTCCGGGGGGTGCAAAATGATTATCTCCGTCCTGTTGTTTGTTATCATAGGGGCTTCGTCCCTGTTTAACGTGTATGCGCCGTCCATCCGGGATGGCATTTTCGGTCGGGTGCTGTATCTGTTAACGGCAATGGTCTGTATTATCGGATTGCTGCAAACAGGCGACGTATCGGATACCACCTGGACCGCGTTAATCTGGCTGTTTGCATTGCGCACCCTGCGTAATGCTGTTTTGAATGGGGTAAAACATGCGATTCAGTGACAACGGTCTACGATTTACGGCAGCATGGGAGGCTTTCAGCCCGGTGCCGTATTTCGCGACCAAGAAAGAGCAGGCCCGCGGCCTGTACACCTGGGGCTATGGGCACACTGGCACTAATCCGCCACGAAGCATTACCCGTGCGGAAGCGCTGGAACTGCTCAAGCGCGATGTGGCGTATGCTGAGGACTGGGTGAACAAATACGCACATCCGAGCATTAACCAGGCGCAATTCGACGCGCTGGTGGATCTGGTAATCAACGCCGGTCCAGGTCCGATCGTACCGGATGACGTCGCGAACGACTTTGATGATGCGGTGCGACTGGGCGACTGGGCGAAGGTACGAGCTACTCTGCCGCAGTTCCGCAAGCAAGGTGGCGAAGTGCTTAAGGGTCTGGTGCGCCGTGCAATCGGCAGGCAAGCGCTATTCGATGGTAAGCAGTGGGACGTTGCCGAGCGAATCGGTCGTAACGCTGCATAATACGAGGTGACACGATATGTTAAAAAGTATTCTTGATCATAACGCTGATGCGCTCGCCGCGCTGGCTAAAACCGAAGACCCTGGCGCACGCGCTATCATCGCGGACACTATCAGCCATGCAGGCGTCTTCGATGCGAAGCTGCCAAGCCCACCACCGCAGGAGGAATCCGGCCCCGCAGCGTAAACAATTAAGCCCGGTTAATTCCGGGCTTTTTATTGCTTGACTCGGGACCGTGGTATATTGTCCTCTGACCAATAACCAGGAAGTTAATTAATATGCACCCGCAAACTAAAATCACCGACGAGCAATTGATCGCCGAGTTGCAATCCGGCACTACCTCGAAAGATATTGCGAAGAAATACGGGATTGCCCTACGCAATGTTTATATGCGGAAAGCCCGCCTATCGAAAAAAAGCATTGGACACGGCAACGATGCCGTAATCCGCAAGCGCGTTGCCGATGGCTTTGGGGTTAAGCGCGTATCGGCCCTGGTGCGAGGCAATGGCGAAGAGGTCATGTCGTGGGTTATCACTGAACAGGACAAGGAGCGCCAACTCGAAGCTATGCGCGCTGTTGTCGAGGGTATGAACAGCGAAATCACACCGGCAGCGCCAGTAAACGCCCCGCCAGTACCGATCCAGGCGCTCGACTTACTCAACCTGTACACCGTGTCAGACTTCCACCTGGGCATGTTGGCATGGGGCGAGGAGACTGGCGAAGACTGGGATATGGCAATCGCCGAAGACCTGTTCTACCGCTGGTTTGTCGAAGCCTTCGCACGCGCACCGGACGCAGGCACTGCCGTAATTAATATCCTCGGTGATATGGCCCACTTTGATAGCCTCGATGCTGTCACTCCGGCAAGTGGTCACATACTGGACGCTGACACCCGCTACCAGAAACTGGTCCGATACATGATTCGCATGGTGCGCAACGTAGTCGAACTGGCGCTGCAAAAACACCACAAAGTCAAACTGCTAATCGTCCAGGGAAATCATGACGAATCGGGTATGATTTGGCTGGCTGAGATGTTCAATACTCTGTACGAGAACGAGCCGCGCGTCGATGTAGATACGTCACCGGACGTATACAAGATGGTGCAGCACGGTAAGACCACGCTGTTTTTCCACCACGGGCACAAAGCGCGATTCGATGCTATCGAGCCGGTTATGATTTCTAAATTCAGACAGGCTTTCGGGTCCAGTGAGTACAGCTACGCGCACGTAGGCCACTTGCACCACCAGAAGATTGTAGAATCCCGCAACATGATTGTTGAACAGCACCGGACGCTCGCAGCGAAAGACGCCTACGCCAGCCGTGGTGGTTGGATGTCCGGTCGCAGCGCCAACGTCATTACCTACAGCGCCAACTACGGCGAAGTAGCGCGCTTAACCATTAGCCCGGAAATGTTGAAATGATTAGACAAGTATTCATGAGCACGCAGGCCGATCGCCTGAAAGAACTACGCAAACAACTCGAAGGCTTGCGCCGATTCGAACGAACGGCAGCGGCGGTAGGCATGTCTATCAGCGAACGGATCGAGATACTATCGCAAATACGCTACACAGAAGGCGCGATAAGAGAAGTACAAAGCATGTTAACCCGATACTACGGGCGTGACGTTTAACCCTCCCAGCCTGCCGATTTGGTGGGCTTTTTTGTGCCTGTTATAATCCCAATTAGATGGCAGGGCCGTCTCCTATGTTGCCGATGGTCGGCGCATATGCACAAAAGGGCTTATATCATGGCAGAAATCAAAGTTAAGGGCCGACGCGCCAAACTGGACGGACGAGTGGCAGTAACCCCGCGCCGTAAACCAGGCGAGCAAACCGAGCATACCAATCTCGGACCTGAAATCGAGTACGGAAAGCGCCGTAAAGGCGGCAAATGTGGACGCCCTACTGACTACCGATCCGTTTACTGCGACCAGCTTCGTCGCTATTTCGCCGACGCCGACGCCTGGCAGGTCAACTACTCCGATAAAGGCGCTGCGCAGGTAATCCCTCGCAACAAAATGCCAACCTTCGGTCGATTTGCCGCGGAAATCGGCGTTGGCGTTGCTTGCCTGTATCGCTGGGCGCGTGCGCATGAGGAGTTTGCCGAGGCGATGGCGGACGCGATGGAGTTGCAGAAAACTTTCCTGATGGAAGCTGGCGGCGTGACCATCGCGGCGGGCTTCGCGACCTTCCTGCTTAAAGCCAACCACGGAGTCCGCGACGATATCCCACTGGATGACGACGAAGATGATAACGGCGACGTCGTTGTCGAACCTACCGGAAAAGGCCAGGGCGAATAATGCGTAACTATGCGGCAGAACACCGCGCACTGGAGCGCACGATCGCAAAGCGCAACCGACCACCACGCCCGACACGCGTTGCGCAGGCCGTCCGCCTGTACCAGCCTGATTGCCTACCGCACCAGGTCGAACTACTGCGGGACACGAAGACTAAAATCCTCGGCCTGTGTTCCGGCTTCGGCGGCGGCAAGTCATGGGTCGCCGCCCGTAAGGTAATCCAGCTTTTAACCCTGAACCCTGGTTATGACGGCATCGTGACCGAACCGACTATTCCACTCCTGGTTAAAATCATGTATCCGGAACTGGAGAAGGCATTCGACGAGGCTGGCTTCCGGTGGAAGTTCAATAAGCAGGACAAGATCTATAACGTGCTGGTGAAAGGGAAATGGACCCGCGTTATCTGTGAATCAATGGAGAACTATACCCGCCTGATCGGGGTCAACGCCGCATGGATTGTCGCCGACGAGTTCGACACCACGAAACAAGACGTCGCAATGGCGGCATACCACAAATTGCTCGGTCGTCTGCGTGCGGGCTTCGTCCGCCAGTTTGTCATCGTGTCCACGCCGGAAGGCTACCGGGCGATGTATCAAATTTTCGAGGTGGAGAAGGGTAGCCAGAAGCGCCTGATCCGGGCGAAGACCACGGACAACCACCATTTACCGGCAGACTTTATCGACACGCTGCGCAGTCAGTACCCGACTAACCTGATTGATGCGTACCTGAACGGCCTGTTTGTTAACCTTACGTCGGGCGCGGTGTACAAGATGTTCAACCGCGAGGAGAACGCCAGCACCGAAGAAGTGCAGCCGGACGACACGCTGATTATCGGTATGGACTTTAACGTCACGAAAATGGCGGCGGTTGTGTATGTCAGACGGCAGCGCATCACCGAGAACAAGGAGTTCCGCGACGAGATCCACGCAGTGGATGAATTTGTGGACCTGTTTGACACCCCGGCTATGATTGAGGCGATCGAGGAGCGCTATCCGGAACATTGTGCCGCCGGTAGGGTCGTCGTTTACCCGGATAGCAGCGGCAAATCCCGCAAGACGGTCAACGCGTCGTCGTCCGATATCGCACAACTGGAAGACGCGGGCTTCGAGGTGGAATATGACAGCGTTAACCCGCCAGTGAAAGACAGACTTATCGCGATGAATACGATGATGTGCAACTCGAAGGGCGTGCGCCAGTATTTTGTCAACCTGGATAAATGCCCTACACTAGCGAAATGTCTGGAGCAGCAGGTGTACGACCTGAAGAAAGGCGAACCGGATAAAACTGCCGGTGTGGACCACATGAATGACGCGGCGGGCTACCCGATTGCGCACTTGTTCCCTGTGATTCGTCCGATCGCCGTTGTTCCAACCGTAGACTTCTACTAAGGAAACCGACCATGACCGTTAACGTTGACAACCAGCACCCGCTCTATGCGCGCATCGCGCCAGAGTGGAAAATGATCCGTGACTGCGTAGCGGGGGAGCGCGCCGTGAAGGCGTGCGGCCCCTTGTACCTGCCACACCCAGCAAGCGGCGACACCTCCGACCCGAAATCGCGTGCGCGCTATAAGGCGTATAAGCAACGTGCTGTCTTCCTGAACGCCACCGCCCGCACACTGAATGCACTGTTAGGCGTCGCCTTCGCCAAACCGGTGAGTATGGACCTTTCCGGGGCAATGGCTGACCTGATCGAAGACGTAGACGGCAGCGGGATGCCCCTGGCGCAACTCCTGCGCGGCGCTATGTCGGAAGTGCTGCAATCAGGCCGTGCCGGGTTTATGGTCGACTACGACCGCCAGGCGCATTTTGACGAACTGGGTAACGTAGTACCGCAGACCGCCGCTGAAATGGCAGCACACCGCCCGCTTATCCGCCTGTATACGGCTGAACAGATCATTAACTGGCGGCAGACCCACGGCGTCGACACGCTGATTGTGCTGAAGGAAACGGACGAAATCAGCACCGAAGACCCGGACGACTTCGCAAACCACGAAGTAACGATCTGGACCGAGCTTCGCATGATTGCAGGTAAGGCCCACGCCCGCCGCTGGTTTTACAACGCTGACACGTCCGAGGTGCAGATGGACTTGCCGCGAGGCTTCACCCGCACCGACCTTGTACCATTGGTGGATGCCTCCGGTAATGCGCTAACTCAACTGCCATTTTGCTGGTGTGGCGCGGTGGACAACAACGCGACACCGGACGCCGCACCGCTGGCGGATATTGCGTCCATCAACATTAAGCACTACAACGCCGAAGCGGACGTCGCCGAGATTGCGCACATCGTGGGGCAACCTACCCTCATTGCGACTGGTCTTACTCAATCATGGGCGGACAAAAACCTGAAGGGCGGGATCGCGCTCGGGGCAACCAAGGGCGTTATCCTGGGCCAGAACATGGACGCCAAACTGCTTCAGGCGGAGGAGCGCAACTTGTCGGTTGCACTGTGTGAGCGCCGTGAATTGCAAATGGCTAAACTGGGCGCGGCCCTGGTCGAGAAGGGGACCGCACCTAAGACGGCAACCGAGGCGGCCTATGATGCGCAGACTGATAACAGTATCTTGTCGCTTATTGCCGGTAACGTTGAGAAGGCTTTCAACCGTGCGCTGCAAATCGTCCAGCTATTCACGGGCGACACCGCAGATCAACGTGTAACGCTGAATAAGTTCTACACCGAAATCACGGTAGACGCACAGCTTATGACCGCAATGATGGCTGGTGTGCAGACTGGTACTGTCCGTCTGGCAGACTTCATCAAGTGGATGATGGCCCAGGGCGTTATTGACGACTCGCAAACCGTTGAGCAGGTGGAAGACGAATTGCGAAATCAGAATCCATTGCCTCAAATGTCCCCGGATGCGGTAGAATCTACCGAAGAAGACCCGGACAAGGTAGCGGACAATGGCGAAGACAATTAATCAATATATGGCGGATCGAATGATTCGCCGACACATCTTCACCCAGCGCCTGAGTAATGACCAGGCGCGAAGGGTGTTGGCTATGTGGGAGAAGTTCCGGCCCACGTTACTGGGTAAGCTAACCGAGTTACTTGATGGTAAAAAGTCCATGAATAACAAGGCACTTACCACTTTGTTAACGCAACTCGACAAGACCGTTAAAACAGAACTGCGCACCGAGTTTAAGGTGCTGGCTGAAAGCCTTCAGGAGTTCGCCGACACCGAGGCCGATTATCTCGCCGACACATTAACGGCAGCGATCCAGCCGGTGGTCGCCGTACCTGCGGTCGAGGTGGTTGGCGTAGTGACCGGCGCGCAGATCGCAGCAACGGCAATGAAAAACCCGTTCCAGGGCAATACCATGATGCAATGGCCCGACTCACTTTCTGAGTGGACCAGGACGCAGATCGGTAATCAGGTGCGGGCGGGATTCATCCAGGGCAAGCCAACGATGGAAATTATCGCGGACGTGAGGCGCGCGCTAGGCGGTCGTAGTGCGCAAGCCATCTCAAGCGTTGTTAAGTCCGCAGTCAACCACTATGCGGCGACCGCCCGCGAACTAATGGTAAAAGCAAATGACGATATTCTCGAAGGTCGCCAATGGTTATCTACATTGGACACGCATACTTCTCCCATGTGTCGGCTACGCGATCGCCTGTTTTATCCGGTTGATGTTACTCCCGACACCAAAGGAAAGCGCGGCGGGAAAGTGGTGGCTGGGTCACAATATGGCGCTGGTCCGGGCAAGTTGCATTATTGCTGCCGCTCGACGGAGACGTGGAAAGTCAAAGGTATGGAAGATTGGCCCAGTGGTAAGCGTCCGGCACTGAAGGCCGACGCGGGCAGATTGCTGAGTGAGCAGGTCGACGCGCAGACGGATTTCTTCTCATGGGTACAGCGCCAGCCGCGCCATATCCTGGAGGAATTATATGGAGTGCAACGCGCCGACCAGATTATGCGCGGCGTGAAAGTGCCGAAGATGTTTACCGATTCTGGCGAACTGATGACTATCGCACAGCTTAAAAACCGGGGGTTATGGCGTGATTAAATACGCAGCGATTGGGCTGGTTATCGGTCTGGCGGTAGGATTCTGGCTAGGTGACTCCTATCGCGCTGGCGTAGTGGCGGAGGCGGCGCAAGAAGCGCAAGCCAAAGCCCAACGGCAGCAAACTAAAGTAATCGAGCGCTCCGTGCAGGCAGAACAAGCCCGCGACGTGGAATACCGGACTATCACAAAAGAGGTTGTTAAATATGTTACGCGCCCTAACCGCCCTGATTGTAGTTTTGACGCTGAGCGCGTGCGGATCAAGCAGCGTGCCGTTGATGCCGCTAACGGAGTCGGCACTGCGACCGCCGTGCAAGTTCGATAACCCGTCTGCGGACCCCGACGAAGATTTGATGATTGACGTGAAAAATATGGAATGCGGGGCGAAGCTAAGGGCGCAGGTGCTCGAGTTGCAGCAAATAATTAAGGGGCCGTAATGGCCCCTTTTTGTTAGCGCGGAATGCCGCAAATCTCGTTGAGTGTTTTCACATCCAGCGCCACCGCCGTGGATTTTGGCTTGTCCGGGTATGGGATGAATTGCTCAACTTCAGGCCATGCCTTAATCAGCTTCTTGTCAGTATTGTGCAGGTCCAGCACACCGGTAACGGTCAACTTGAATGCGTCATACTTAGCCCGCAACTCACGGCGGGCCTTGTCGTTACGGTCAAGGCGCTTGCAGAAATCATGGTCCGCCGGGAAATCCGCACGGCAGCGTGGCTTATAGATCGGCAGTGATTTTCCGTCCTCGTCCACTTCACACACTGAAGCCAACATAACTGTCTCGAACCCCGGAACGATATCGCCGAGATCAGGCGAGAGCTTATTCATATATTTCTCTTCCCAGTATCCGCGATGTACGCGGTATTGGCGACCGTCACCGCTCAAGGACAAGATGCGAACATTGCCGCCTGCGTTGATTTCAAAGGTGGCGTCGTAAACGCTGCCGATACCCTTCGGGCGATCTGTGTCATAGCGATATGTTGCCTTGTTGGTGTATACGCTGACGCTGTACATCTGCGACTGGTCGTCGCGGATTGCCTTGATATGCTCGCGGAGCGCTGCGAACGTGCGAATGCCTTCTGGCATACAGTTCAGCGTAATGGCGTACGCCAGGTCGCGAGAGTCCATCATGATTTGTTTGGCTTCGGTTGCGATTTCGTGGTCGCGCAGGATGTTAGCCAGAATCTGATTTTTAATGTCTTTAGTCAGTCTCATTTTTGTGTCCTCGTTGTTGGTGTGCAACCAATATATTGCAACCAATACGCAGATTGCAAGCGAATTTTGCGATTATTTTTATCACTGATAATATTAAGGCGTGAAGTCGAGCGGGTGGCCCGCTCTGCCACAATCCCAGGGGGATAGCATGAAACTTACTAAAGCAGAATATGACGCGTTGCCGGAAGGTATGAAGGCGCTTTTTGTTGCCGATGGTGACGGGTATAAATCAACGTTCATGACCGCCGAAGAAGTACAGGCGGAGATCAAGGGTCTGAAAGACAACAACGCGAAGCTGGTGAGCGAGAAGAAAGCAGAAGCCGAACGCCGCGCCGAAGCTGAGCGCCTTGCGAAAGAGAAAGAGGAAGCCGCCGCGCGCAAAAATGGCGACCTCGAAGCGATCGACAAGTCCTGGAAAGATAAGTTTGCGAAACATGAAGCAGACACATCGGGAAAAATCGAAGCCTACCGCAAGCAGATCCACGACCTAACCATCGGCAGCGCTGCCAAAGACCTGGCCTCGAAGCTGTTTGGTAAGAATGCTGGAATCATGCAACGCCACGTAATGGACCGCCTGACGCTGGAAGACGGCGAAGACGGCAGCTTGAAAGTGCGTGTCTTGCAGGATGGTAAACCGTCCGCGCTGACTATGGAAGAGCTTGAAAAAGAGTTCCGTAATAACGCCGATTTTGCATCCGTCCTGGCTGGCACGCCAGCCGGTGGTGCGCCGAGCAAACCGACGCATGTTGTCGAAGATGTGAAGTCGAAAATCTCTATGGGCCACAGCTTCGGCATCACCGATCTGACGAAACAGGCTGGTGAAATCATCGCTAAAATGGGCGACGAGTAAGCACATTGCCCGCGAAAGCGGGCAATTTTGCGAGCGCGTAAATCTAAGGTAACATTAACGGTACTGGGCGAATGCTCACAACTCAAAGGATTTCGATATGTCTTTAACAGTGTTCCAGCGTAAACTCGTCACCGCGGTTACGCAAATGATCCCCGATAACCTGAACGTGTTCAACGCTGCCGCTAACGGTGCTGTTGTTCTCGGCACGGGTGAAGTGCTGAAGGACGTTGTGGAAAAAATGTCCGTAGGCTTGATCGCTAACCTCGTTACCGATCGTAACGCCTATGCCCCTGTCGGTACTCCGGCGACCGCAAAAGTGCTGGCGCGTATGCTGACCAACTCCGTTAACCTGTCCGCGAAAGTGGGTCCGGTAGCAATCACTAAGGCCATGATGGCTAAGATCGAAACCAACGTTAACAGCGTTGCGGCTGAGATTGCGGCACAGGCTACTCAAGCGATTATGCTGCATTACCTGAAAGCAGGTATCGGCGCAAGTAAAGCGGCGATCGAGAGCAACGCAGCGGCAAAATACACCCAACCGGCGCGCGTTGACGGCGTTGGCGGTCGAACCTTCCCGACCCTCGCAGACTTCCCGCTGGCGGCGTCCAAGTTCGGCGATCAGGCGTCTTTAATTAAATCCTGGTTTATGGACGGCGTTACCTGGGCAAACTTCATTGCATACCAGGCGCTCCCGTCTGCCGAGCAGGTATTCGCGATCGGCGACCTGCAGGTAATGGGCGATGGCTTGGGCCGTCGTTTCATTATTTCCGATGCCGCTGCCGATGCTATGGGTGCTGGCACGATGCTTGGTCTTGTCCCTGGCGCGGTTGCAGTTACGACCAACGGCCTCGATATGCTGGCGCAGGAAAAAGGCGGCAACGAGAACATTGAGCGCTGGTGGCAGGGCGAGTTCGACTTCAACGTGGCTGTTAAAGGCTATCGACTGAAGGCGTCCGCACGTACTCCGGTCGAAGGTGTTCGCTCGTTCAAACTGTCCGACATCACCACTTCCGATAACTGGGAACTGGACCAGGGCCAGGTAGACAACGCACCGGCAACCGTGCAGGACGTTGGCGGCGATAGCGATACTAAAGGCCGCCGCCGTACGCAGACCGCGCAGGCAGTGCCTACCCGTAACATTAAGGAAACCGCGGGCGTACTGGTTACGCTGACTGAGACTACCGCGTCTTAAAGGGCGCAAATCCCAAAGGGGCGGGCTTATGCCCGCCTTTTTTATAGGAGTGAATGAAATGTATGGCGACCCGCAAACATTTGTCGATTATGCCGCGGCGCGAGGCGTTGAAGTCACGCTGAGCGATGCAACGCGACACCTCACCGTCGTTAATGACTTCCTGAACGGCATCAACTGGATCGGCGAACCCGCAGACCAGACAGGCATCGACGCATGGCCCCGCATCAATTACCCATCGGACGGTAAACCGGTGCGCGACACGCTCACTGAAGTTGTGTCGGTAGTTCCTGCGTGGCAGATCGTAGACTTTGCGTCAATCCCCGTTGCCGTTGAACAAGCTGTTTACAGGCTGGCGCTGTTGGTGGCAGACGAGATCGATATTTCTCCTGTCGGAGATGGTAAAGAGACTATCCGCGAAACGGTCGGCCCGATCACGATGGAATATGACCCGGCGTCGATTGGTAGTGGGGTGTCGTTCCCGTGGTGGGATGGCTTGTTAGGGCACTGGGTTGATTCTGGCGGCAACGCCGCAGGCAATTTCGACGTATTCCGGGGGTGATATGAATCCTGCATTACTGGCGGCTATTATCGCCGCAAATACTAAACGCCAACCGGAACAGGAACCAGCGCCAGAACCGGAACCACCGGTGCAGGAGGATGAAAATGGCGGGATTTAATTACACGGGCTTAAAGCGGAAAGTCAATCCGCTGATTAAAAAGTTTGGCATTACGGCTACTGTGACGCGTCCGGGCACCGTAGACCGCGTAGACGGCGACGAAGTGATCATCCCTGCGACCTCGTTTGACGTCATCGGGCTTCGCGAGGAGTACAAGCCGAGCGAGATCGACGGGACGCGTATCGTTGCCGGGGATGTGAAGTTTTTGTGCCAGGCCGTCAAGCAGGTAAAGGTCGGTTATTTGGTTAGCCTGAACAATACAGACTACCGGGTTATCAATCCCAACCCCCTGCAACCAGCGGGCCAGACCATGCTGTTTCAACTACAGCTAAGGGGCTAACGTGGCTGAAGTCTACTCATTCGCCGCCACTATTGCTACGTGGGTGGATAAGACGAAGGAGAACAACGATAAGGCGGTGCGGGCGTACGGGATGCAAATACTCGGACGCCTTATTGAGATCTCACCGGTGGGCGACCCTCGCCGGTGGAAAATTAACAGGGCTTACGCGCTGGCCCGCCAGCACGCGAACAAGGTGAACGCCGCGCAGCGTCGCAAGAATGGCGGCAAACTGAAGCGCGGGCAGAAAAAGCACGCCAGCGTGCTGGTGTCATTCAAGACTAAAAACGGCAACGTCACGTTCCGCCAGCGTGGCTGGGCTGCGAAGAATTACACCGGCGGACGCTTCCGGGGAAACTGGCAGGTGACGTTCGACCGCCCGGCTGTTGGCGCTATTGACCGCGTGGACAAGGCCGGAACGGCAACATTAGCCGCTGGGCGTGAAGTGTTGGCGCACTATGATTCGAGTGAATACGGGTCGATCTGGTTTACTAACAACGTGCCATACGCGCAGCGACTTGAGTATGGCTGGAGTAAACAAGCGCCAGCGGGGATTGTTCGCGTCGTAGCGGCAGAAATTAATTCGAAGGTGAAATAATGAGCAATACCGCAATCCGCAAAGCGCTTAACAGCGTGGTTGAAGAGTTATCGGCAAGCCTGAGCACAAGCCAGCGTCCGATTAGTGTTAACTGGGAGAACGTGAGCGGCGACCACGCAAACGGCAGCGGTGTCTACCTGGAGCCGTACCTGCTACCGGCCCCGACCCAGTTTGTGGGCTTACAGCAGAAGGGTCGGATCTATGCTGGCGTATATCAGGTTGCCGTGGTGTTTCCCGCAGGAACTGGAACACAGTACGCGAGCGAACTGGCGGACGCCATCGCTACGTCTGATAAGTGGCTGGCGGTGAAGATTTCCGGTGCGTCATTTCAGCTTCAGGACGCGCCATACACCAGTTCAGTGATTGAAGACGTTGATCGCGCCCGCATCGTGGTTACAGTACCCTACACCTGTTGCGCCTGATTTGGCGCTATTCTGCGCGTGCTGTATCATTAAACCGTATATCTAAACAGGAGCGTTCATTATGGGTTATCAACTTCCTAACGGGTCTAGCGTCCAGATTGGGTCCGTACTGGGCAACGGTATCGCTGTTACGGCAGCTACCAACGCCGCCGCGTCGATCTCTGATCTTACGAAAGGTTGCGTTATCACCTGCGCGGCTTCTCATGGCCTGCAAGTTGGTGACGTGGTTATGTTCACTAAAACCCCGTGGGTACGTGCGCTGAACCGCGCGTTTATCGTGGGTAAAGTGGCGACTAACGACGTTACACTGGCGCGCTTCGATACCTCGGACGTTACCAAATATCCTACCGGTGCTTTCGGCGTAGGCACACCAGGCGAGGTGGTGAAGGTGTCGAGCTTTATCGACTTCCCGTTTATCACTAACGTCGCCGTGTCTGGTGGCGACCAGCAGACTACTACCTTCCAGCCGTTGCAGGTGAATACCGCGATCAGTCTGAACACCACGAAAAACCCGTTGGTCCAGACCTACACTTTCACCCACGACGAAGAAGACCCGATCCGCCCGATTCTGGAAGACCTGGACGACACACAGAAAACCACTGTGATTAAGTTCACCAACCCGGCAGCGGCAAGCGGCAAAGGTGAGATCCGCATTTACCCGGCTAAGGTGTCTTTCCAGAAGATTCCATCTGCTGAAGTAAACAACGTGGAGACGGTGGAGTCCACCCTCACTATGCAGTCCGATATGGTTATTTACCGTAAGGATTTGGTCGAGGCGCTGTCGTAATTTGGTCGCTTAAATAGCGGGTGTTAATATGGGGCCAGTACGGCCCCTTTTTTATTGGAGAATTACATAATGGCTAAATCACCACTCTTCACACTTGACCCTAAACCGACCTTTAAGCTGCCGATTGAGATCCCGCGCCCTGGTGAGAACGAACCGGGCAAAATGACGTTTACCGTGCGCCACCGCCCTATCGACGAATTTTCGCAGACCATGCAGGACACTGAGCGCAAATTGTCGGAGTATGACGACAATGACCCGGAAGGATTTAACGTTATGGTCGAGGCCATCATGCACGTCGCTGAAGGCTGGAATTTGCCGGACGAATTTAATGCTGCCAACGTCCGCCGCCTGGTAGTCAACTACCCGCGCGCGTTCGGCGTGTTCCATACGTCGTACTACCTCGAATTGATGGGGTTGCGTGAAAAAAACTAATTGAGGCGGCGCGGCGCTTTTATGGCCCGCCGCCACCCTCCGAAGATTTAGCCGCAAGTTTATGGGGCGCGACACCCGAAGACGTGTGTCCACCCGTTGCGCTGTGGCCCGACAACGCGAAGGTAGTCGCAGTCTTCACAGATTGCTCCACGCAATGGCGTACCGGATTTGGTGGCGCATACGGCATCGACTACGGCGTACTGGAATGGTTATTTAAGATGCACGGCATCGAAAACGCGCAACGTGCGTTTAAAGATATCAAGCTAATGGAACGCGTTGCGCTGGATGAGATGGCGCGGCAGAACCCAGCATAACGAAGCGGGACAGGCGGGACGTCCCGTTTTGTCCCGCCACCATTAAACCGCATATATACTCACTTTCATTGCATAAACTAAAAGCGGGACAGG
>ERZ1034939.184-NODE-184-length-44866-cov-25.340073_pt1 | contig 44866 bp, 39 predicted proteins | sample MGYA00520626_ERZ1034939 | MGnify/ENA primary metagenome ERZ1034939 (study PRJEB33766, sample SAMN09781751) | gut metagenome | biome: gut microbiome | host: Homo sapiens | place: Madagascar | study: EMG produced TPA metagenomics assembly of the PRJNA485056 data...
GCATCAATCCCGTCATTGCCATTAGGGCCATTGCTATGAATTTTATCTTTTTCATATTTTTCTTCTTAATGATGTTAGAATCTGTATGATACCTGGAACATGCCATTGGTACCAAATGCATAATACTTCTTAGGATTCTTTGAGAACTGGTATACACGTGGGTTGTTCACCTCGCCTGCTGTGTTGAGTGTGTAGCCACTGCGTGAGTTCTGCTCATATCCACCTGTCACAATCTTCTGGTTGTTCAGCAGGTTGGTGATCATGAGGTTGAAGTTGAGCGAACCCTTCTTCAGTCTTACGCTCTTACCGATGCTCATGTCTACCATCCAGCCGCCATGACCCTGTGCCTGAGCCACTGCCTCTGGCAAGAAGCTGTTGCCATCCTCTGATACCACAGCAGGGAATATCTCTGGATACTTCTGGTGTGCGCTCTGACGGTTCTTCAATACTCGCTCGTAGCGGTAGCTAGGTGAGTAAGAGAGGTAGATGCGATCGTAGTAGTTGGCATTGAGGTCGATAAACCAGCCGTTCATGTGGAAGTCGAGGGCGATGCTTCCCACGGTGAGTGGTGTGCCGCTCTCGCGCATGTCCATCACGTAAGCCTTGTCGGTATATACCTCTGCTGACTTAGAGAGCATGTAGTTGGCTGTGACATTGTTGATGTTCTTAGCCTCGCTGATGGTTCCCAGAGTCTTGAGGTTGAGCCAAGAGGTGAGCTTGATGTTCAGACCTGCCTCCAGTCCGTAGTACTCCTTCTTCATACCCGTCATGCTGACGTAAGTAAAGGAGTTCTCATCGTCATTATAGAAGTTCTGCCATTCTGTAACGTTCTCCAGTCGGCTATAGTATCCGCTCAAGTTGGCGTGGAGCCAAGCGTTCTGGTACTGGTAGCTGAACTCAGAGCTGAAGATGCGCTCGTTCTTGAGGTCGGTCACGAAGTCGTTGTTTACCTCAGGGGCGAGGAAGGCTGTGTTAGCCATAGGCGCACGCCACTCATAGCCAGCGCCGATGCGGAAGGCGTGGCCTCTGCCCAAGTCTACGTTGAGGCTACCCTTAACGCCACCATCCAGGAAGTTGGCTGTGCCGCTGTTGCCATAGCTGTTGTCGGCAGCCATACCATTGCGCATGTAGCCCTTGCGCTTCATGCCTGTATAGCCGATGCGTCCGCTCAGCATAGCCTGGAAGCGAGAGAACTCTGAAGAATAGGTGGTCCATGCGTTGGCCTTATTTACGTCGATGCGATAGTCGTAGCCAAACTTGTCGCCCTCATATACCAACTTACCTGTGTTGTTAGGACCTGCTGTGTTGAGGTCGTACTGCACACGTGGGTCGCTGATAGGGTAATCGCCGATGGCGTAAGAGTTTACGTTGTGGAAGATGGTTCCACCGAGCATATCCTCCATCGTCTGGTAATGGCGATTGCGATTCATGCCGAGCATGAAACCAGAAGCCAGATTAGACTTCTTGCCCAACTTGGTGTTGAGGGTAGAAGACAATACGAGGTTCAGGTTGTCATTGTGCTTAGCCTGGATGTAGTACATCGTCTCCTGTCCGTTCTTGGCTGCCTGCTGGTTAGCCCAGTAGAGCTTGTCCCAGTCTATCTGGCGGTTAGCCTTGCTTGCCTGCCAGTAGTTTACGGCGTTGTTCCAGCTATCCCATGTGTATGGGTTGTTGCCGTTGTTGAAGTCGCCCCAAACATAGTAGTTGCTTGAAGGCAGGTTCTTCCAGTAGTCTGGCTGTGGATTCTCGGCGTTGTTATAGTTGAGCTTGGTGCTCTTATACATCGAGTACTTGCCAAAGAGGGAAGTGGTAAGCTTGGTGTTGTCGCTGATGTCCCAATCCCATGTGGCGATGGCGGAAGGAGCAAAGTCGTTGACTACGCGAGAGTTGCGCTTGTGTCCGTTCTGATATCCCCAGTATGGGTTGTAATAGTAGTCGTTGGCGAGCCAGTAAGCCTCGTCGGTTGATGCGCCCTGTGTGCTTCGCTCTGTAGGGTTGCCCCAGGTAGAGAAGCTCAGGGAGTGGCCGTTCATCCACTTCTTCTGTACACCAAAGAAGTAAGAGAGGGCATTGTAGAAGGTTCCCTCTACGTAGCCACGGTTGGCCCAGCGATAGGTTACACCCGCAGTGATGGCCCATCCCTTAGAGTTGAAGCCGCTGCTGTAGGTATAGAGTCCACGCAGGGTGTAGTTACGGTTGGCTACGCCGATGCTGGCATACTGACCCTCCTGCATGCTTCCGGCACGGAAATCATAATTGTTAGAACCAGCCATGCCTGTCATCGAGTAGTTGTTGGCCTCGAAAGGCAAAGCGAAGTCTACATTGCGAGAGAAGCGGTTCAGACCGCCGATGTTGGAGAATCGGAACTGACCGGTCTCCATATCATTCATCGCTGCGCCATTGATGTAGACGTCGTTGTACTTCTGGTTGAAAGCACGATAACGGAATCTCACTGGCGAGAACAGATAGCCTGCCTCGCTAGCGTATACGTTATTGGTAGAGTTGAGGATGGTGACATTAGAAGACATGTCATCGTCCTCGCCCAACTGTGCCTCAGAGAAGGTGAAAGCATTCTCGTCAAGTCCCTTTGCCACGTTTTGCTCATTCTTTTCGGTCTGAGCCATGGCAAGGGTGCAAGAGCAGAGTGCTAGCATTGCTAAATTTACCTTTTTTTGCATAGTTTGTTATTTAATGATGTTTAATGGTGCAAAGTAACGAAAAATATTTTAATCAAAAAAGACTTTTTTGTTAAAAATCAGTGAAAAATGAAATTTTCTTCATTTTGTTATCGTTTTTTCCGATTTTAGTGCTAACTTTGTGGTCATATAAATAAATAATGCAAGGAATGAAACGACAATTTTTAGTATTAGTGGCTTTGCTCATGGTGAGCATCGCTGCTTCGGCTCAGAAGAAATTTCAAGTGTATGCCGTAGGCTTTTACAATCAGGAAAATCTCTTTGATACCTGCCACGATGCAGGCAAGAACGACTATGAGTATCTGCCTGCCAAGGGATGGAACGGCATGAAGTATACCAACAAGTTGAAGAATATGTCGCGTGTGCTCGCTGATATGGGTACCGACGTGTTGCCTAACGTGGGGTGTGCCTTCATCGGCATGGCAGAGGTGGAGAACGACAACGTGCTCAACGACCTCATCGCCCAGCCGGCCCTCAAGGCTCGTGGCATGAAGTACTGCCACATCGAGGGTCCTGACAAGCGTGGCATCGACTGCGCCTTGCTCTATAATCCGGCTCTCTTCTCTGTGAAGAACGTCAAGCTCGTGCCATACGTACAGGAGTTGGCTAAGGATTCTGCCTTCAAGACTCGTGGCTTCCTCACCGTTCGTGGCGAGATGGCTGGCGAGGATGTGGCTGTCATCGTATGCCACTGGCCAAGCCGCTTCTCCACTTCTTTCTATCGTGAGAGTGGCGCACGCCAGACTAAGGTTGTGAAGGATAGCCTCTTGCGTGAGAATCCTCAGATGAAGGTGTTCGTGATGGGCGATATGAACGATGACCCTACCAACAAGAGTATGCACGAGGTGCTCCGTGCCAAGGCTGAGATAGCTGAGGTAGGCGAGGGCGATATGTACAATCCTTGGTACAACATCCTGGCTAAGGAAGGCAAGGGCACTTTGGTCTATAGTGGCTCTTGGAACCTATTCGACCAGATTGTGATGACCCCAAACATGCTCAACAAGGTGGTGAAGAAGGGCAAGAAAGAGGAAACAGAAAAGGATTTCTCTACCCTGAAGTTCTGGAAGAATCAAATCTTCCGTCGTGATTACCTCATCCAGCAGGAAGGTCAGTACAAGGGCGCTCCGCTGCGTACCAAGGCTGGTGGCAGATGGCTCAATGGCTATAGCGACCACTTGCCAGTGGTAGTATATCTCGTGAAGGAGAAGAAATGATAGAAGAACATCCCTTTGAACCCTGGTTGCCGAGCCATGCCAAGTTGCTGATGCTCGGCACTTTCCCTCCCGCGGAGAAGCGATGGTGCATGCCTTGGTATTACCCAAACTTCCAGAATGATATGTGGCGCATCTTTGGTATCATCTACTTCGGAGATAAGCTGCACTTCGTGGATCAAGAGCATAAGACCTATCGCTTGCCTCAGATCAAGGAGTTCTTGCTGGAGAAGGGCGTTGCCATCTATGATACCGCCCAGAAGGTGATTCGCACCAAGAATACGGCTTCAGACAAGGACCTGCAAGTGGTGGAACCTTCTGATCTGGATGGTATGCTCAGCCAGCTGGGCGAATGTAAGGCTGTGCTCACGGCGGGTCAGCTGGCCACCAAGGTGTTCTCTGAGCATTTTGGCATCAAGCAGGTACCGCCGATGGGAGGATATGTGGAGTTTGCGTTCGAGGGGCGCACACTTCGCCTTTATCGAATGCCAAGCAGCTCTCGTGCCTATCCTATGGCGGTGGAGAAGAAGGCTGAGTTTTATCGACAAATGTTTGATGAAATATTAAAATAAAATATAGAGATGGATAAGATAACAGTAATTGGTATAGCAGGTGGTACTGGTTCGGGCAAGACCACTGTGGTTAAGAAACTGGTAGAGGTGCTGCCTCCTCACTATGTGGCAGTGGTGCCTCTCGACTCCTATTATAATGATACATCGCACATGACTGAGGAAGAGCGCCATAACATCAACTTCGATCATCCTGCGGCTTTCGACTGGAAACTCTTGCATGAGCAGCTGGCAGACTTGCGTGCTGGCAAGGCTATAGAACAGCCTACCTACAGCTATCTGAAGTGTAACCGTGAGAAGGAAACTGTACATATAGAGCCAAAGCCTGTGGTTATCATCGAGGGTATTATGACTTTGGTAGACAAGAAGTTGCGCGACTTGATGGACCTCAAGGTATTTGTGGATACAGATGCTGATGAGCGCTTGATTCGCAACATCCAGCGTGATACCATCGACCGAGGCAGAACCGTATCTATGGTAGTGGATCGCTATCTCAAGGTGCTCAAGCCTATGCACGAGCAGTTTATCGAGCCTACCAAGCGCTATGCCGACATCATCATCCCTCAGGGTGGCGAGAACGAGAAGGGCATCGGTATCCTCTGCCGCTATGTAGAGGGACTGGTGGAGAAGAAGTAATCAGTTTTAGAATTTGATTTGTGCATCGCAATGGCGAGCAGCCTCAGGGCGATGCGTAACACAGATGATCGTCTTTTCCGGGTAAGCCGAGAAGAGGCGGTCAAATAGTATACTCTCCGTTCTCTCGTCTAGGGATGAGCTAACCTCGTCGAGCAGCAGAATGCTTCCCTCTCGCAGCAAACCACGAGCTATGGATAGTCGCTGGGCTTGTCCGCCACTCAGTCGGGTGGCGTGTTCGCCGATGCGTGTGTCCAATGCCTCGGGCAGTTCGTATACGAAGTTGGCTACTGCTGTGTGAAGGGCTTTCTGCATTTCTTCCTCTGTGGCGTCTGGTTTGGCGAGCAATAGGTTCTCTCGTATGCTGCCGCTCATCATCGTGTTGCCTTGCTCTATATATATAATGTGTCGGCGCATATCGGCTCCCTTTACCTCTACGCCGGAGTGACTGTAAAGGCAGACTCTTCCTGCCGAAGGCGATGTGATGTGGGCGATGAGACGCAGCAGACTCGTCTTGCCGCATCCTGTGGCTCCCAATATGGTTGTGGAAGAGCCTGGGCGGAAGTCGTAGTTGAAGTCTGTCAGCACTTCTTCCGAACCAGGATATTGATAAAATACATGTTCCATTTTGATGCCAAAAGAAGTTGTTCCTTCCTTTTCTTCTTCCTCTTGATGAACATTCTTTTGGATAAGGGCTCCCTTGCTTGTCTCTTCTTCCTGCTCCAGTTTCTCTATTTCTGCTAATCGGTCTACGCTAGCAGTGGCGTGGATTAGCTGCGGAATCATGCCCAGCAGGGTCATGATAGGACTTTGTATCTGACCTACCAACTGTAGGAATGCCGTCATCACACCAAAGGTGATGAGCCCATCTTTCAGTTGGACGGCTCCGTAAACAAAGGCTCCGAAATAGCCGTAGCTAAAGGTGAAGGCGATGAGCAGGCGAGAGATGAGCGTGAAGCGAACTCGGCGAGCTACAAGATGTTGCAGGGAGGATTGCAAGCCAGCCATCCTCGTGCCCATGATGCTTTCGCCCTGCAGGGTCTTGATGGTGAGCTGGTGTTCGGCAGTCTCTTGTATCAGCATCTGGATGCGGCTTTCTTCTTCTCGGATGGCGAGTGTCATCTTCTTGAGTCTGCTGCTCAGATACTTGGCGCAAACTACCACTACCGGTGTAAGCACCAAGAGACTCCATGCCAGCACGGCATCAATGAAGTGCATCAATAGGAAAGCACCAATCAGTTGGACGCCCGTTACTACCATGCCTGGCAGTATGCTCGTAGTAACGGCAGCTGCCGATGCGATGTCTCTCTCCAGTCGTTGGCTCACGTCTCCAGAATGAAGATTATTTTCGGTGGTATAGAGTTTGCGTCCTAATACCTTGTTAAATAAGCGCAGGCGCATATTGTTCTGCTGTTCCACCTCGGTCATGCTCGACAGATAGAACACCAGTTGGCGCAGGGCGATGAGCAGAGCGATGACTCCGAAGAGTACGAGAGATTCGTGCAGGATATTGCCTCGCCATATCACAACATCAATAAAGCGACGGCACAGCCATACCAATAGCAGCCCTAGTCCCACTTGTGCCAAGCCTGCTATGATGCGCACCAATATCTTGACTTTGATGTCCTTCATTTGCTGCCAAAACCAAGCAGCGTATTTTATCATGCTCACGCCTTATTCCTTACTTCTTATTTCTTGATGAAAAAAACTTGATGTTTTCTGTTCTTATTCCGCCAATCCTTCTTGGGTCCATTGGCTCACGATGGTTTGGCAGTCTGCAAGGGCTTGGGCTTCAGACACGTTATATTCCTTGCATAGTGCTTCCGCCAGTGATTCGGTAGTAAACTCGCCTTGCTTCTCTGCTTCTTTCCATAGGAAGGTGGCTGTCTCGTTGAGGCTTACTAACTTGCTGAAGTCGATGGCTTGCATGCCTTCGGCGGTAATGATGTTCTCGCCACAAATCTGGCGTAGTTTAAAGTCTTTCTTCAGTTTCATTGTTTTTATCTTGTTTGGTTATTCTACATTTTTGATATGATGGCGCATCTTACAGAGTTTGAGCAATACTCTGCGGACGAAGAGGGGTAGTTTCCACCATGTTAACCAACGACTTAGGTCTAGGTCAGTGGTCAGCGTGCGGCAAGATAGCCCTTTCTTTGGGTCAGAATCCAGGATGACAAAGGTGGCTTGCGCTATCACATCTTTTAGTTGGCAGTGTTCTTGAAATCCCAGGTTGCCGTCGCCTTCGAGTGTAATCTCTTCACCTTCTATCCATACGATGCGGTGTATCACGGGATAGCCTTCCTTTACCTTGGCAAGCACGATGTCGCCTTTATGTAGCTTGGTAGGGAGAGGGTGTAGCTCCACCTTTTCGCCACCATAGATAAAAGGTAGCATGCTATTGCCATTAACTGGCAGCACTACGGGACGACCTTCGTCTATGATGCTCTTCACATCGTCTACGAAAGAGTATTTGGCGATGGTGCGCCAGCATAATTGTGCCGCATCTTGGTCGGGCAAGCATTTCAGGAGATATACAGGGCGCTGTTGCAGGATAGCCTCGACAGAGGCATGTATGCCATTTGCCAAGTCCTTCTCCCAGCGCTTGCTGGATATGGAAGCGGTGATGGCGGCGTAGGCTTCGAGCACCGAGCTCTTGAATATCTGATTCTTAGGTGCTTGCTGCAATTGTACGATGGCTCCCAATGGATATTCTTCATTGCGATAACAAGGCGTCTTGCCGCTCCATGGCGAACCGCATACGATAGGCTTGCCATCAGCATCGATTCTCACCACTGGGTTGTCGTCGTTGAGCAGGTGGGTGCCCGCTATGTGCTTGAGCCATAGGCAGGAATGGGTGCTCTTGCCTGTTCCGCTCTTGCCCAGGAACATATATGCCTTACCTTTCCATACCACGGTGGAGGAATGGAAGAGCAGAATGCCTTGGTTGGCTGTGGTCAGGGCGAAGAGGAGCATCAGCGATGTGTCGATGGCTGCTTTGCATAGGTTGGTGTCCATGCGCAGTTCGGCTTGGCGATAATCGCTAGAGCATTGCATCACGGCTAGCTCTGGTCCAAATTCATAGCCAAATACCTTGCTTCCATCTCCTAGGTGTCCGCTCTTGATCACTTGTCCTTCTTCGTCTTGTGTATATTCCGAGGCGAAAGAGGCTGGCAATGCAGTGTCGCCCACTAAGATGTGAAGATTGAAGGTGGTTTCTGAGGCTTCTATCTCGAATGGCTCGTAGGGTTTTAGCATTGGAACGAGCTGTTCGGCGAGTGCAGGCTCGTATCCTATGGAGAATACTTGCTGCGCAATCTTGTAATATTGTTGTTTCATATTGTATAGTTCTTGTTTGTTGTTTTTGATGTAATGAATGGTGAATGCGGCTTATCTTTTGATATGATTCATCCAGATGCGCCATCCATAGTGGTATACACGGAAGATAGGCTCGTATAGGCATTCTGCCGGGAAATACTTGGCAAAGTCGAGTATGCGCCATGTCTTCAGGAAGAATTTCTTGCCCTTGGGTTGATAGATGAAGTGTCCATATCGCTGATCGCTTCTTCCGAAGTTGCCAGCTTGTAACAACTCATTGAGCGTAAACTTGCCTCTTGCTTCGTGGATAGGAGCCACCATCATTTCTGCGGGGAGTGCAAAGAGTTCGTGCATCACATACATCAATCCTGTGGCAAATCGCCAGAGATTCAGATACTTTAGCGTTTCTTCCAGCGGGTATCTTCCTGTTTCCGGTTGATACAGAAACTGGGGATTTTCTTTCTTGGCTTGCTGCAAGACGTAGTAATAATCCACTACTTGGCGCAGTCCCAGACCTTCTTCTATGAAATGGTGCTGCATGTGGCAGAGCTGGTATACGAGATTGAAGTCGATGGTTGGGGCTGTCACTGTGCCAGCTCCATTGGGTAACTCTATCTCGTTGGCGCACTGTCTTTTGGCTTGCCCCTTAAACCATTTGATGAGGCGGCGGCGATACACTGGGTTGTTCACCACGCTAGGCGTAAAGTGGAGTTCCACGTTTACGCCATCTTCTTTCACGCCTACGTGCTGCATGCTGATTTCTTCTAGTTCACTAAAATGCTCCTTGGCATAGCGCAGGATGTCTTTGCGTGAGGCATTGACCCAAATGTCAATGTCGCCTGGTGTGCGGCTATAAGGGTTGGGATAGCGCAGCGTGTTGCCTTGCCCCTTGAGCATGCAAGCCTGCAAGTGGTCTTGCTTGAGTCTGGCAAATACCTTGACAGCAGTGAGGTTCAGGTGGATGTTGTTACGTCGCAATTGCTCTGCCTCTGTCATCCATTGGTATAACAGGGGCTTGGGGATAGTAGGATCTTTGAGCCTGCTGATGCCATCGAAGCAGATGCCCACAAGCGTTTGGCTCTTGGCAAAGTCATAGAGTTGCTGCCAAGAGATTTGATTGATGGAAACGGGTGCCTCCTCACTATTGGTTACGCAAAAGCGCAAAAAGTCGAGTGTCGCCTTGTGTGTAGTCATAAGCTCTTCTTGGGTATTTCGTTCGTTTTTTTATATTCGAGCTTATTCTATCATTGTTGGTTCCTCGTCATCGTCGGCAGGAGTTGCTGGCTGGTAAGTGTTAGCCTGCTGACTCTTCTGCCAACGTCTACGGTTGTTGCTGATCTTGAGAGCATTGATACATTCCACAACACCATAAACCAGCATGGCCCAACCAATGATGAAGAGTGGGGCTGAAGCTATCGCCGATGGCTTGATGATGGCGAGCAATCCCAGCAAGAGGAGGGCAGAAGGGAATATCCAATAGATGAAGCTGACGCGTCCCATCTTGGCGGCAGATGCCAGATTGACAAACTGAGTGATGGCTCCCAAAATCAGAATACATGAGAGGATAAACATAAGCCAGGAGATAAACACGTTAGGCATAAGGGCCAAGACGGTGCCCAGCAAGATGCTGCCCACGCCCACGATAGGGAAATTAGGCTGCATTCCTGCGATGTGTTGTCCCTGTGCATTATAGAGCACTTGCCCCTGCATCTTCTCGGCAGCATGTTTGGCACTATAGTAAGAAGCCAGCGATACCACACCCGACAAGAAGAACAACACGCCGATGGAGATGGTGATCCAAGTTACTGTCTGTTCACGATACTGAATGAGCAGAATACCTACGATGATGGCGCACACGGCGCGAAACAATGAACTATGTATTACCTTCATATATTTAAGTTTTTCTGCAAAATTACTAAAGAAAACTGAGAATACGTGATTTTTATAAGATATTTAACGCAATTTATTTCTTCTTCCCGATAAAAAGGTGTAACTTTGTCAGCGCAAATGATTTTAAACAGACAAAATAATGACAACTTTATATCTTGTACGACATGGTGAAACCGTGGATAATGCAGCCCAGATATTGCAGGGGCAGACTCCTGGCAGGCTGAACGAGCGTGGCATAGAGCAGGCTGAGGAAGTGGCAAAGAAGATGATCAATAACCATTTCGATGTCTTTGTATCGAGCGACTTATATCGCAGTTTGGAGACTTGTGAAATTATTGCCCGTCCTCATTTCGGGGCAGGAGTGGATGTGGAGTCACAGATTGTTACGACTCCTCTCTTGCGTGAGCGTGATTGGGGCGACTTTACGGGAAAATTTATCCCTTCTCTTCCCAAGGACCCAAAGGATTGGCCTGACAATATCGAGACTTTGGAAAAGATGAAGTCTCGTGCGCAGAATTTCCTCACTTGGCTCAAGGTGACCTATCCCGACAAAAACATCTTGGCTGTGGGGCATGGCATCATCAACAAGGCTGTGCAGAGCGTGTATTATAAGCGCCCCATGAATGAGATAGAGAAGATGACCAATGCAGAAGTGAGAGTCTTGGTGCTGTAACTCACCACTCTACATTCATCATCCAACATGAGACAATTAACACTTAACATTGAGATAAATGAATAAAATAGCTCTTATTACAGGCGCAACAAGCGGCATAGGCGAGGGTTGCGCACGTCGCTTTGCAAGAGGCGGCTACAATCTGATTATTACTGGTCGTAACACAGGCAAGTTGGAAAACTTAAAGAAGGAATTGGAGGCAGAAGATGGCGTCCAGGTCTTGGCTTTGGCTTTTGATGTGCGCAATCGTGAGGCGGCAAAGAAGGCCGTGGATTATATCCCAGAGGCATGGCGCAACATAGATGTGCTTATCAATAATGCAGGTTTGGCACGTGGATTGGAACCTGAGTATGAAGGAAGCTTTGATGATTGGGACCAGATGATAGATACCAATATCAAGGGGTTGCTCACCATGACTCGCCTGATAGTGCCTGGTATGGTGGAGCGCAATCACGGACACATTATTAATATAGGTAGTGTGGCTGGTGATGCTGCCTATGCGGGTGGCAATGTATATTGTGCTACCAAGGCTGCCGTTAAGGCTATCACCGATGGTTTGCGCATCGACGTGGCACATACCAAGGTACGTGTTACCAATGTAAAACCAGGATTGGTGGAGACCAACTTCTCTAATGTCCGCTTCCATGGCGACAATGAGCGTGCCGACAATGTGTATAAGGGCATCACTCCGCTCAATGGCGATGATATAGCCGATGTTGCCTTCTATGCAGCTTCTGCTCCTGAGCATGTGCAGATAGCAGAGGTCTTGGTGCTAGCCACTCATCAGGCAAATGGAAGTTATATAGTTAGGAGTTAGAAGTTAGGAGTTAGGAGTCTGGAGTTAGGAGTTAGGAGCTTGGAGTTAGGAGTTTGGAGTTAGGAGTCAGGAGTTAGGAGTCTGGAGTTAGGAGTTAGGAGTCAGGAACATGCACCTATTAAATCCGCTAGGCAACTCCTAACTCCAGACTCCAAACTCCTAACTCCTAACTTAAATCAAGTGACACAGACGATTAATATCGCTCTCGAATGTGTCACGATTCTTAGCCTTGGCTCTCATGGCTGACTTATAGTTGTAGATGGTCTGGGTAGAATAGAAGAGGAGGGTTGCTATCTCCTGGCTGTCTGTTACGCCCAGTCGCATCAGTGCATAGATGCGGATCTCTGTGGTCAGCGTATGATCGGAAGGCAATTCTATCCGGGCTTCGTCTACGAGCAGATTGTTGAGTTCGTTGACGAAGTCTGGATATAATTCCATAAAGGCTTTATCAAATCTGCTATAGAATGCCTGGGCTTCTTCCTCGGCAAGTTTATAGCTGTTGATAGGCTTCAGTAAGTCTGCCGTCTGGTTGGTCTTTACCTTGCGGCTCACCAGCTTGCGATAATCGTCTAGTTTTCTAATGTATAGGGCGCTAATGTCCATAAACAAGCGCATATAGGTTTCGCGGCGAGTATTGGTAGCCACGAGCCTGCCATTCAGTTCCTCCAGCTGCTTGTTCTTGATGGCTATTACCTTTCTGCTTTTGCTCAGGTGGTTCTTGCGTCTGATACTTGTCACGGTGAGTACCACGGTGATGCCCAGTACCACGCAGAGCACGATGAAGTATATTTGCAAACGGGTGCGCGACTTCTCGGCTGCCTGTTGGTTGGCAGCGGCAATCACTGGCAGTATGTTGGAGATTTCCAGCATACGCAGGCGGTTGTTGAAAAACTGTGCGTCCTCCATGGATAGGGTGAGGTATTTGGCGGCTCGCTTACTATTCTTCTCGTCCTTCTTATATATATAGGTGGCAAGTTCCTGCAAGGCAAGCGTCTCCTTGAGCTGGCATACAATGTCGCTCATGGAAGCCTCTACCAGGTATTCTTCGTAGAGGTCATATTGCTCCATGTCCTTGTAGTATCTAGCTAGACCATAGGCAGCTTGGGCATGGACGCGGACATTGAGTGGAGTCAGTTTTACCGACTTCAAGAAGTATTTCAACACATCCTTATGGGTGGGTCTGTCCAGATAGGTGAGTTCACCTAGCAGGTAGTAATATTCTCCTGATTGGCGCTTTTCAGGCACGAAATGCTGCAGGGTGAGTTGCATATAGTGCTTCTTTTTCTCCAGAAAATCTGCTGCAAACTCAGAATTGGCAACGAATGCTCTCCAATAATTATAGAGCCAAGCATAGGTGAAGTAATAATATTGCAGCTGTTTGCCTTGCAGTTTGCTGGCATCAATGCTCTGAAGCAAGGACTCTGCCTGGCTATAGAAACCGCCTACGGAGAGAACGGTGGCACGATTGATCTTGTTTTGTATAATATAATAGGTGTCGCCGATACTTTCTGCTAGTTTCAATCCCTTGTCCACATATACCGATGCTGAGTCATAGCGATAGGTGCTGTAGTCAAAGTAGATGCTGTCTAGCCACTGTAGTCGCTCATGGTCATTGGCTGCATCACTAAGATTGCGCTTCATCAACTTGATGTGTCGCTCCTTGGCGTTCTTGTAATGCTGCTGGTTGGCGATGGCGTCATCGATGCGTGCAAAGAGTTTCTGCTCGTCAATCTTGGCGTTGGCGAGAAGAGAAAATGCTAGTAAAAAGTATAGTACAACCTGTCTCATGTCTAAAATATGTCCAATTTGCTGATTTGTTGTGCAAAAATACAAATAATATTCGGTATAATATGATTTACTTTTTGTAAAAATAGTTAATTTACAAAACTTATTGGTATTTTGGTAGTTAAGTACTCTTTTAACTTACTAATAATTTACTGAACACTTACCGATGCATACAACTTATGCATTTTTGCTGTAACTTTGCACTCGGATTTAAGAAAGTAGTAGTTTTATATTACCACTTCAAGTCTTCTAAGGTAAATATTCCTTTTGTTGATTTAGTATGTTGATTTAAATAAAAAAACAGGTTTTAGTTTATACTAAGGGAAAAAAAGATTAGTGTATTAGGTTAAATCCGCCAGGCTCTTGTGAAAGATTCTGGCGGACTTTTTTTCCCGTCTCTCGACAAATGGGGCTTCTTCTTTCTTTTCATATTGTTTCATATTACACCTTATTATATATTATTAATATAAATTCCAGCTCATTTATTTGCGTATTTCGAAAATAATGCGTACTTTTGTCGCCGTATTTATATAAAAAGTTATATATACAAGCATTCTGTAGACGCAAATATATAGAATAACCAATGAATATATTAGTAACAGGAGCCAATGGACAGCTGGGACATGAAATGCAGCTGGTGGCTAAGAATAGTAAGCACAAGTTTGTCTTCACCGATGTTGCTGAAGACTATGAAAAGTTGGACATCACCAATCTTGATGCCATTCGCGACAAGGTGAAGGAGAATGATATACAAGTCATCGTTAACTGTGCGGCTTATACCAATGTGGATAAGGCAGAGAGCGACTTCAAACTAGCCAACTTGCTCAATAATACAGCAGCGGGCAATCTTGCCCAAGCTATGAAAGAAGTGGACGGAACATTGATTCATGTATCTACGGACTATGTGTTCCAAGGTGACAAGAACATCCCTTGCCGTGAGGACTGGGAGACCAATCCGCTTGGCGTATATGGCAAGACCAAGTTGGCTGGCGAGCAGAGCATTGCTGCAACAGGTTGCAAGCATATCATCATCCGCACAGCTTGGCTCTACTCTCAGTGGGGCAAGAACTTTGTGAAGACAATGCAGAATTTGACGGCTAGTCATGATACCCTCAAGGTGGTCTTCGACCAAGTAGGCACACCTACTTATGCTGGAGACTTGGCGGCTATCATCGGTCACATCATCGAGACCAATCAGCTTGACAAGACCGGTATCTACCACTTCTCTAATGAAGGTGTATGTTCCTGGTATGACTTTGCCAAGATCATCTGCGAGCTTAGTGGCAATACTTGTGATATACAGCCATGCTATAGCGAGGAGTTCCCAAGCTCAGTAAAGCGTCCTCACTTCTCAGTGCTCGACAAGAGCAAGCTGAAGCATACCTTTGGATGGAAGGTGCCATACTGGACTGATAGTTTGAAGAAATGCATCGCTGAGTTGGCTGCAGCGAAATAATTTTAATTATAAATGATTAATTCTTAATTGGAATGAAGAATATTATCATCACAGGCGGTGCTGGTTTTATCGGATCGCACGTCGTAAGACTCTTTGTGAATAAATACCCAGAGTATCACATCATCAACCTCGATAAGTTGACATACGCTGGTAACCTGGCCAACCTCAAGGATATAGAGGATAAGCCAAACTATACATTTGTGAAGGGCGATATCTGCGACTTCGACCTCATGCTCAAGCTTATGAAGGAGTATCAGGTGGATGGCATCATCCATCTCGCTGCCGAGAGCCACGTGGATCGCAGCATCAAGGATCCTTTCACTTTCGCTCAGACCAATGTGATGGGTACATTGTCGCTGCTCCAGGCTGCAAAAACCTATTGGGAGAGCCTGCCAGAAGGCTATGAGGACAAGCGTTTCTACCATATCTCTACCGATGAGGTGTATGGCGCTTTGCAGATGACTCATCCTGAGGGTGTGCCTGCGCCATTCACTACCAAGGCTTCAAGTGGCAAGAACCATGAGGCATACGGCGAGGAATTCTTTGTGGAGACCACTAAGTACAATCCTCACTCTCCATACTCTGCCTCTAAGGCTAGCTCCGACCACTTCGTAAGAGCATTCCACGATACATACGGCATGCCAACCATCGTGACCAACTGCTCTAACAACTATGGTCCATATCAGTTCCCGGAGAAGTTGATACCTCTCTTCATCAACAATATCCGCCATCGCAAGCCATTGCCTGTATATGGTAAGGGTGAGAATGTGAGAGACTGGTTGTATGTGGTAGACCACGCTCGTGCTATCGACTTGATTTTCCACAATGGTAAGGTAGCCGAGACATACAACATCGGTGGCTTCAACGAGTGGAAGAACATCGACATCATCAAGGTGGTGATCAAGACCGTGGACCGTCTGCTAGGCAGAAAGGAAGGCGAGGATCTCGACCTCATCACTTACGTTACCGACCGCAAGGGTCACGATATGCGTTACGCCATCGACTCTCGCAAGCTCCAGAAAGAGCTCGGTTGGGAACCATCGCTCCAGTTTGAGGAGGGTATCGAGAAGACCGTGAAGTGGTATCTGGAGAACCAAGAGTGGATGGACAATGTAACTTCTGGCGACTATCAGAAGTATTATGAGAATATGTACGCCAATCGCTAATTAATGGCGATGGGCATATAAAGATATTAATTCAAAAGGTTAATAGATTGTTTTAGTTGTGCCCATATTCGTTGTGAAACGAGTATGGGCTTTTTTTTGAAAGGAATTAGTTTTCACAATATATAAAATACAGTTGTTATGGACTCAACTAGAAAAATTGAAAAGGTAGGGCTCCGTAACCTTCGTATGGAGGATTACGACCAGCTTGCCAAATCGTTCAAGCGTATTTACGCTGATTCGGATGTATTCTGGACAAAGGAACAGATCAAGAAACTCATTACTATCTTCCCTGAAGGTCAGGTGGTTATCATTGTAGACGACAAGATTGTAGGCTGTGCGCTCTCCATTATTGTCAATTATAATATGGTGAAAGGCGATCACACTTATGCCCAGGTTACGGGCAACGAGACCTTCAATACCCACGACCCTAACGGCAATATCCTCTATGGTATCGAGGTATTTATCCACCCAGACTATCGTGGTCTGCGCTTGGCTCGCCGTATGTATGAGTATCGCAAGGAACTCTGCGAGAAACTCAACCTCAAGGCTATCATGTTTGGTGGCAGAATTCCTAATTATCATAAGTATGCCGATAAGATGCGCCCTAAGGAGTATATCGAGCACGTGCGTAACCGTGAGATATACGACCCAGTGCTCACCTTCCAGCTGTCCAATGATTTCCATGTGCGTCGTGTCATCCGAAATTACTTGCCTAGCGATGAGGAGAGCGAACACTGCGCCACCCTCTTGCAGTGGGATAACATCTACTATCAGCCACCTACGGATAGCTATGTAGACCGCAAGCCTACCGTGCGTATCGGATTGGTGCAGTGGCAGATGCGTCCTTACGCCTCTGTGGATGATCTCTTCGAGCAGGTGGAGTTCTTCGTTGACTCGGTGAGCGACTATAAGAGTGATTTCATCCTCTTCCCAGAGTATTTCAATGCCCCATTGATGGCTAAGTTTAATGACCTGGGTGAGGCGCAGAGCATTCGCAAGATGGCACAGTATACCGATGAGATACGTGACCGATTCCGTGAGCTTGCCATCAGCTATAACATCAACATCATTACCGGCAGTATGCCTTACCTCAAGGGCGATTCGCTCTACAATGTGGGCTTCCTCTGCCGCAGAAATGGTAGTGTGGACATGTATGAGAAGATTCACGTTACGCCAGATGAGCAGAAGTGCTGGGGCTTGAGTGGCGGTAGCCATATCCAGACCTTCGATACTGACTGTGGCAAGATAGGTATCGTCATTTGCTATGATGTGGAGTTCCCAGAGCTTTCCCGCCTAATGGCAGAGGATGGCATGCAGATTCTCTTCGTGCCATTCATGACCGATACCCAGAATGCTTACTCCCGCGTGAGGGTTTGCGCCCAGGCTCGTGCCATCGAGAACGAGTGCTATGTGGCTATAGCTGGTAGCGTGGGCAACTTGCCACGTGTTCACAACATGGATATCCAGTATGCCCAGAGTGCCGTGTTCACCCCTTGCGACTTTGCTTTCCCTAACGATGGCAAGCGTTCGGAGGCTACGCCTAACACCGAGATGATCTTGGTATCAGATGTAGACCTTAACCTCTTGAACGAACTTCACACCTATGGAGCCGTGCGCAATCTGCGTGATCGCCGCAAGGACCTCTATGAGATGAAAAGAAAGTAGCATTCAAGTGAAGAGCGAAGGACGAAGAGTGAAGAATTCAATAGTATATATGATTCATGTATAAGATAGACATTTCGGAGCGTACGCTCCATTTCAAGCAGCCGGCAGGTACGTCGCGTGGGGTTTATACCACGCGACATAGCTATTATCTTACCCTCACCAGCCCAGAGGTTCCTGGTATAGAGGGAGTGGGAGAGTGTGCCACATTGCCCGACCTGAGTTGCGATGCCAAGCCTGAATACGAGGTGACGCTCCGACAGGTTTGCCAGATGGTAGAACAGATGGGGCGCATTCCGTATGATATGATTCGTGCTTACCCTAGTATCACCTTTGGCTTGGAAACGGCTTTTGCCAGTTTCTTTGCTGCGGCAAAGAGGAATGCGGTTGCATCTTCTGCAGCTTTTTCGGAAGATGCTCAACAAGGTTTCACAGTTCCTGCTTGGGCAAAGAACTTGGCTGACCTCTACGACTCTTCATTCGGCAGAGGCGAGGAGGGCATCACCATCAATGGCTTGGTATGGATGGGCACTTACGAGGAAATGCTGGCTCGACTGGAAGAGAAACTGAAGGCTGGTTTCCACTGCGTAAAGCTGAAGATAGGTGCCATCGACTTCCATAAGGAGCTAGACCTTGTCAAGCGCATACGTGAGGTGTATGGCAAGGACCAGATAGAACTACGTGTGGATGCCAACGGCGGCTTTTCGCCTGAGGATGCCATGAGCCGACTGGAGGCTTTGGCGCAGTATGACATCCATTCGATAGAGCAGCCTATCAAGCAGCATCAGTGGCCCAAGATGGCGCAGCTCTGCAAGGAATCGCCATTGCCTATTGCTCTGGATGAGGAATTGATCGGTGTGAATGTGCGCTCGATGAAAGAGGCTTTGCTCGACACCATCCGTCCGCAGTATATCATCCTGAAACCTTCGCTTCATGGTGGCATCTATGGATGTACCGAGTGGATACAACTGGCTGAGCAGCGAGGCATCGGCAGCTGGATTACCTCAGCCCTGGAGAGCAATGTGGGCTTGAATGCCATCGCGCATTATGCCGCCAAGATGTATGGTCCGAATGTCGCCATGCCACAAGGATTGGGTACAGGACAGTTGTTTACCGACAATATCCCTATGCCGTTGGAAATCAGGGGCGACAAACTTTTCTTCTCTCCTTTGTAGACTTCTTCTTGCTGCAATCGTACGATTTGGAATATTCTTTTTTCAAAAATGAAATATGACATTAGAAGAGTTTTTAGACACTTGGCATTCTCCAAGTGAGACCTTACTCGTACATACGAGCGGCTCCACTGGCACTCCAAAACCGATGCTGGTGGAGAAGCGTCGTATGCTCAATTCAGCCAAGATAACCTGCGATTTTCTAGGTTTGAAGCCTGGAGATGCCGCCTTGCTCTGCATGTCGCTCGACTATATCGCAGGCAAGATGATGGTTGTGCGAAGTTTGGAACGAGGGCTTAAACTGATTTCAGTCAAGCCAAGTGGTCATCCGCTATCAGATGAGTCCTTGAATCAGGCAAATGATACTTTATGGAAACAAGGCATCACTTTCGCTGCCATGGTGCCGATGCAGGTATACAATACCCTGCAAGTGCCTGAGGAGCGAGAGCGCCTTACCCATATCAAGCATCTCATTATCGGAGGTGGAGCCATCGACTCAGCTCTCGAAGCAGAACTTCGTTCGCTTTCAGGCGACATCGCCATCTGGAGTACCTACGGCATGACCGAGACTCTTTCTCATATCGCCCTGCGCCGCATTAATGGCAAGGAGGCAAGCGAGTGGTATCAGCCTTTTGATAGCGTAAAGGTGAGCCAAACCGAGGAGGGCTGCCTGGTGATAGATGCTCCATTGGTTTGCAAGCAACCCTTGGTGACTAATGATATTGTGGAAATCCAGCCCTATATATATAATAAGGTATGCGCGGAAGGGGTGCGTTTCCGCATCAAGGGCAGAAAGGATAACGTGATATGTAGCGGAGGCATCAAGATACAGATAGAAGAGGTGGAGAATCTTCTGAAGCCCCATCTCCAGAAGCCTTTTATGCTAGCTAAGAAGAAGGATGAGAAGTTTGGAGAGATAGCCGTGCTCTTGACAGAGGATGGGGACCTCAAAAAAGTAGAGGCGACTGTTCGTCGCCTCTTGTCTGATAATTCTAAAAAATATTGGATTCCAAGGGAATACATACATGTGGAGAGTCTCCCGCTCACCGAGACAGGCAAGCCGAAACGTGCCTGCTTGCTCAGATAGGGCAGAAAAGTCTTACATTCCGTCTCTGAAGAAATCGAGGGCTTCCTTGATTTCCTCGGTGGTAGCGGTCTGGTTGATGCGAATGTCGCCGATGCCGCCCAGCATGGTGAAGTTGATGATACCATTATGGTTCTTCTTGTCGTGGTGCATCAGTTCGATGAGCTCGTCATAGTCATCGCAGGTGATGTCCAGCGTGCCATAATATTCCTTGATATACTGCACGGTCTGGCGCATCTTCTCTACAGGGAATCCCGTCTTAGCCACGCTGAGATACAATTCTGGTATCAAGCCGAATGCTACGGCATAACCATGCAGGATAGGATTGCGCTTCAAAGCCCAGCTCTCAAAGGCATGGCCGAAGGTATGGCCCAAGTTCAGCGCCTTGCGGATGCCCTTCTCATGAGGGTCTTGCTCCACGATGCGCTCCTTCACCTTCACACTGTCGCCCACCATGCGCTGTAGCTGCTTTAGGTCAGGCTTTTCCAGGTCGAAGCTAACCAGCTTCTCCCACATCTCCTCGGTAGAGATGAGTCCGTGCTTCAGCATCTCGGCATAGCCTGAGCAGATGTTCTCGGCATCGAGCGTCTTCAGGAATTCTGTATCGAGGATAACATACTTGGAGTCATTGAACACACCAATTTCGTTCTTCAGTCCACCGAAGTTGATGCCCGTCTTGCCGCCCACGGAGGCGTCTACCATGGCGAGCAGGGTGGTAGGGATATTGATGAAGTTGATGCCACGCTTAAAGGTGCTTGCTGCAAAGCCGCCCAAGTCGGTAACCATGCCGCCGCCCAGGTTCACTAGGCACGAGTGGCGAGAGGCACCACCCTTTTGCAGTCCTTGCCAAACCAGCATCAGGCTCTCAATATTCTTCGCCATATCGGTAGGCAGGATGCTGATAACCTGTGCATCCTTCATGCAGTAGAACTTCTGGAGCACAGGCAGGCAGAGTTCTTCTGTGGTAGTATCGGTGAGCACAAATAGCTTGTCGTGCTCGCATTCGGAGAGAGCGGTCACCAGCTCGTTCTCCAGATGGGTAGATATGATTACTCTTTGATTCATAACGTACTAATTATAATTGTGCAAAAATGCATGAAATGATGCTGCAAAGGTACGATAAATAATAGATAATACAAAATAAAATGTACTTTTTTATGTAAAAAGCTTAAACCTTGATATATTTTAAGCGTCAAAACAATCGAAATGATATAAAATAGGAAATAATAATAGTGACAAGATAAGAATGAAAAGACAAATTCTGACGATGCTATTGCTGATTTTCGCAATGGCGTCATTTGCCCAGGAGCGCTTGATTAGCGGCCAGATAACCGACCGCGACACCAAGGACCCCGTGGAGCAAGTAACTATCCAGCTGCTGAAGAGTGACAGCACCTACGTAACGGGTGCCATCAGCGACGAGAATGGCCTCTTCCACGTCTCCGCTCCGCAGAATGGCAAGTATCTCCTCAAGATTACGAGTGTGGGCTATAAGCCAATCATCAAGCGCATCGAGATGACAGACGATAAGAATCTGGCGATGGGCAATGTGGTGATTGGTGCCGATGCCATCATGCTGAAGGGAGCCGTGGTTACGGCGATGGCACAGAAGGTAACGCTCAAGGAGGATACCTTCGTGTACAATTCCTCAGCCTATCGCACACCAGAAGGTTCGGTGGTAGAGGAACTCGTGAAGCGTCTGCCTGGTGCAGAGGTGAGCGATGATGGTACCATTAAGATCAATGGTAAGGAGGTAAAGAAGATCCTCGTGGATGGCAAGGAGTTTATGACGGGCGATACCAAGACTGCCCTCAAGAACCTGCCTACCAGCATCATAGAGAAAATCAAGGCTTATGATGAGAAGAGCGACCTTGCCAAGGTAACAGGCATCGACGATGGAGAGGAGCAAACCGTGCTCGACTTCGGTGTGAAGAAGGGCATGAACAAGGGTGTCATCTCCAATGTGGACCTGGGCGTGGGCAATAAGAGCCGCTACAACATGCGAGGCATGGGTGGCTACTTCAGTGGCAACAACCGCTTCTTCATCTTTGCCAATGCCAATAATACCAGCGACCGCGGATTTGGTGGCGGTGGTCCGGGCAGAGGCTTCTGGGGCGGTGCCAATGGATTGAACGCCAGCAAGATGATAGCCAGCAACTATAACTATGAGTTGAAAGACAAACTCAAGCTCAATGCCAACTTGCGCTGGAATCATAGCGATGGCGATGTATGGAGCAATAAGTCGGCAGAAAACTTCATGGGCACTTCCTCTTCTTTCAGCAACAGTCTGAGCCAGAGCTTCTCTCGTGGCAACAGCTGGAATGGTAACATCCGCTTGGAGTGGATGCCAGATACATTGACCAACATCCTCTTCCGTCCATCCATCTCTTGGAGCAAGAACGATAGCCGCAGCAGTGGCATCTCCGCTTCTTACAACAAGGATCCATATACCATCACCGACGACCCGCTCTCTGATGAGGGCATCGATGAGCTGGACAAGGCAGAGGCGATGGTGAACAGCCAGAACAGTAGCAGCTTGAGCTATACCGACAGCAAGAACATCAAGGGCATGTTGCAGTATAACCGTAAGTTGGGCAACAAGGGACGCAACGTTACCCTGCGTATGGATGCCCAGTATACCGACAATGATAGCGAGAATATCTCCATCAACAATGCCAAGCTCTATCTGGTGCAGACGGCAGAGGGCAAGGATTCCACCTATCAGACCAATCGCTACAATCTCACTCCGTCCAAGAACTATAGCTATAGCGCACAGGCCACTTACAGCGAGCCCCTCTGGAAGGCTACCTTCCTGCAGTTCAGCTATAAGTTTACCTACAGCTATTCCAAGAGCGACCGCAGCACTTACGATTTCAGCCATTATGCCTTTGATGGCATTACCCCTGAATATCGTGCATGGGATGCTTACCTGAATCCATTTGCTGGTCATCTGGAGGAATATAAGGATGAGAACCTAAGTAGATTCTCGGAGTATAAGAACTATACCCACGACATCCAGGTGATGATGCGATTCGTGCGTCAGAAGTATAACCTCAACTTCGGTGTGATGATTCAGCCACAGCGCTCCAAGTATATCCAGGACTATCAGGGCTTGCATGTAGATACCGTTCGTACGGTGACAAACTTCAGCCCAACGCTCGATTTCCGCTACCGATTCTCTAAGATGAGCAATCTGCGCATCAACTATCGAGGCACCACATCGCAGCCAAGCATCTCGCAATTGCTCGACATCACCGACAATAGCGACCCGCTCAACATCTCGATGGGTAACCCTGGCTTGAAGCCATCATTCACCCAGAACTTCCGCCTGTTCTACAACAACTTCGTGCAGAATCACAACAAGGGCGTCATGACCTTCGTCAACTTCTCTACCACCAACAATAGCATCAGCAATAAGGTGACTTACGATGAGAAAACAGGTGGACGCATCACTCGCCCAGAGAATATCAATGGCAACTGGAACGTGATGGGCGCCGTGATGTTCAACTGCTCCATCGACAGCGCAGGCGTATGGAACGTGAATACCGATACCAATCTGGGCTACAACAACTACGTGAGCTATCTGAGCCTGAACCAAGGCGAGGATGCACAGAAGAATACCACCAAGAACCTGACATGGCGCGAGCGACTCTCCATGAGTTATCGCAACAACTGGTTGGAGGTTTCGCTCGATGGAACGCTCACTTACAACAAGGCAAAGAACAAGCTTCAGCCTACGAGCAACCTCAACACTTGGCAGTTCTCTTACGGTCCAAGCTTCACGCTCACAGCTCCTTGGGGCACCAGCCTGAACTCCAGCCTCTCCATCAGCAGCCGTCGTGGTTACAGCGATAGCAGCATGAATACGGACGAGTTTGTATGGAATGCGCAGCTCTCCCAGAGCTTCTTGAAGGGCAGTCCGCTCACCGTGATGCTCCAGTTCTATGACATCTTGCGCCAGCAGAGCACCTTCTCTCGTGCCATCTCGTCTTTGGCTCGTACAGATACCGAGTATAATGCCATCAACAGCTATGCCATGCTCCATGTGGTGTATCGCCTGAACCTCTTTGGTGGCAAGCAGGCACGTCAGGATGCCAAGGGTGGCCCTGGTGATGGGCCTCGTCCTAACTTCGGTGGCCGTCCATTCAATGGCGGTCCTATGGGTCCACCTCCTGGTGGTCGCCGCTGGTAATACTGGGAGGGCGGGTAACAAACCTGCCCTTCCAGCATATCTTGCTACAGCCTCAAAAATAAAAATCCCCGCTCTTCAGGATGATTCCTAAGAGCGGGGATTTTTATTTTTTATTATTTGTAATTGATAGATTTACAATTTAAACTTGTAGCCCAAAGTAATCTGGAATACAGAGTTCTTGCTGTCAGAGCCGTCAATCACCTTGGTCATACCGATGTTGTAGCGAGCGTCCAAGCAAACGTTCATGTACTCATAAGAGATACCTACAGGGATAGAGAAGTCAAATGACTTGAATGTATCTTCCAAATCCTGACTAGCAGAAACGCCACCCTTTTTGGCCTTTACTGAGCTATTTACCTTGAATCCTGGCTGTACACCTGCCTTCAGAGCCAAGCCCTGAGCCACGTAAACATTGGCGAGGATAGGGATGTTGATTAGTCATTCTTCAATGTCAAGTCAACGCCATCTTCGTCACCCTTGCAGCCCTGCATAGAATAGATAGCACCTGCACTGATACCTACGAGAGGAGATACGTGATACTCAAATTCTACACCAGCAGCCAATCCTGCGCGAGTCTTGCTATCATCAACATCTGTGTAGTCAGAGATATTCAAACCTACCTTAGGCTGAACAGTGATGTCACCTGCCTGATACTGTGCGAAAGCACCTACTGAAGACAGCACCATGGCTGCCATTACCAAAAACTTCTTCATAGTCTTACAATTTTAATTAGTTGTTAATACTTAATATTTCCTTTCGGTTGATTATCAAAGATCACGAGTTTTAGTCTCATTACTTATACTAATCGACTGCAAATATAAACTATTTTTCAATACGCTCCAACCTTTTCACCAATTTTTTTTTAATTTTTTATTAAAATATGATACACTTGTGGCGAAATAGAACATTTTCTGTCCTATTCCGCCACATAAAAACTTAATTTTCCCTCGCTTCCATTTTCTTCACTTCCTTCACAAATCGGTGCCAATAGAGGTAGCCGGCAGCCGTGAGTCCGAATGGGAAGGCTATCCAGATGCCCAGGATGCCCAGCCCGCATGGGAAACCGAGGGTGTAACCCATAGGCAGCGAGATGATGAAATAAGCGATGAAGGCATAAGTAACCATCGGCTTCACGCAGGCGATGCCCCTCAAGGCATTGGCAAAGGTATATTGCAATCCGTCGCCAAACTGGTATACCATCATCAGGATAATCAGCACTGCCACGTTCTGCTGCACCTCCACATTGTCGGTGAAGAGCCCGCCTATCTGGTGGCGGAAGAGGAACACGGGGATGCCCATCAGCGTGGAGAAAAGCAGTGCCAGTCGCCATCCATCATAGGCATTGCGGCGCACGGCTTGATAATCTTTCTGCCCCACAAAGTGGCTCACACGTATCGCCATTGCCGAAGCCATGCCCGAGAGCACCAGATAGAAGAGCTGCGAGATGGTAATCATCACCTGATGGGAGGCAAGCGGTATGGTGCCCAGCCAGCCCACCATCACGCAACTCAGCGTAAAGGCAGCCGACTCCATCGCCAACTGCAATGCCACTGGCCAGCCCAGGCGGTTCATCTCCTTGAAGTCAGCCTTGTTCACATGGCTATGGATGATGTCCTTGCGATATTGCTGGAACTTCTTCTTGCCCAATACCATCGCCACCATTGCTGCCGCCATCAGGATGCGAGAGCCCATGGTGGAGAGTCCGGCACCAAGCAAACCCAGCTCAGGGAATGGACCTACGCCGTAGATGAGCATCCAGTTGCCCAGGATGTTGACCACGTTGCCCATAATCATCACCCACATCGCCACCTTGGTATGTCCGATACCGTCCAGAAATTGCTTCATCGTATTGAATACACCCACGAAGAGCACCGAGATCAGATTCACGATGAAGTAAGGGCGGATGAGGGTGAGCAGTTCCTCGGGCTGTCCGATGCGAGAGAGATTGAAGTAGAGTATCACCATCGCCAGGGTGAAGATGCAGCCCACCACCATGTTGGCGAAGAGCGAATTGCGCACCTTCTGACCTATCTCGTCGGTTCGCTCCATGCCATAGAGTCGGCCGATGATAGGGGTGAGTCCGTAAGAGAAGCCCATGTACGAGATGAGTACGAGGGCATAGATGTTGTTGACGAGTCCTGCCGCCGCCAGTTCCTGAGTGCTATGATGACCTATCATGAGCGTGTCGGCGAAGCCAAGCACGATGGTGCCGAGCTGTCCGATGATGACAGGTATGCCGATGGCGAGTAGTTCTCGATAGTGATGTTTCTGCTGTATGGTTGTCACGTTTTGCTTCATATTCCTTTTCTTCTATATATAATAATGTGTAAAGTTTTGGGCTGCAAAGTTACTAATAATAAATGATATGTGCAAATCTTTTCTGTTTTTTCTGAGATGATACTGGGAGGGCAGGTTTGTTACCTGCCCAATTGCCACAATGCAAGCATATTACTCGGCAGCCTAAGAGCCAAGCGTAAATACTAGTTCTAAAATTACATCGAGGATGTAGTTGCAATTACATCCCCGATGCATTTATATCTGCATCGAGGATGCATTTCCACCGACATCGAGGATGCAATTTTCCCTTCATCGGGATGTATTTCTTATTGCATCGGTATGAAAAAATACCGAAATTGAGATAAAAATGGGTCAAAATTGAGATAAAAATAAGCCGAAATCATCAAAAAATGAGCCAGAATCAGCGAAAAAAGCCAGTTTTGTGGCAGAACGTGGCAGCAAGTGGCAGATAATTTTGTTCCTCTGCCACGCATAACAATCATATACACAATAATTTACAAGAGCGTGGCAGATGTTGCAGCAAAAATTAAAACTTTTGAAATATGTCCTCAATTTCATGCTCCTATCAGCATCACCAATTGTTGATATGAGCGATAGCTGACGCTGATATGAGCGTTAACTGATGCTGGTATCAGCATACACGGCATGCGCTAACACCATATATGGCATGTGCTAACACCATATATAGCATAGCCATTTACTGTGTTTTATATCCTATTCCAACAAATAATTCCCAATTTCTTTGCTAATATCAACAAAAATGAGTACCTTTGTGAAACCATTATAATGATTAAAAAACTTAAGATATGGAATCAAGATTCTTAACTAATTATACCGAGACGACATTCCTGTCAACTATTCAGATGAATCTGCGTAAGTGCCTTTCATTTGAATTCTCTGTCAGCTTTATCAAAAAAGCTGGCTTGATACTCTTGTCCAAGGACATCAAGGCAGCCATTGAGCGTGGTGCAAGGGGAAGGTTGATTACATCTACCTATCAAAATTTCACGGATATAGAATCTTTGAATTTCTTCTTAAGATTGGCTTCGGAACATTCCAATTTTGAATGCCATTTGGATGATGAATGCTTTCAGAATAAGAAAGATTATACCAAAAATGGATTCCATACCAAAGGATATATGTTTGATTTGGGTGATGCTGTGGAGATGATAGTTGGTTCATCCAATATTACTCGTTACGCCTTGTTGAAAAATATAGAATGGGATTTAGTGGTAAACTGTAATAAGCAGAACTCCGCTTATTTGCAGGCTATGGCTGAATATGAGGACCTTTGGCAGAAAACATATACTCTGTCGCAGGACTTGATTAATTCGTACTCTACAAAAATCAGCTTTGCTATCGAACGTTGGGATATGGACTATGACTTGGCAGATAGGGACATAAAGCCTAACTATATGCAGCGACGAGCCTTGAGAGAACTGAACAGAAATCGAGCGCTTGGAGTAACTCGGTCATTGGTTATTTCAGCAACAGGTTCCGGTAAAACATATTTGGCAGCATTTGATGCTCTGAATTTCAATCCTGATAGACTGCTGTATATTGTGCATGAGGGGTCCATCTTGAAGAAATCACTTGATACCTTTCAGCAAGTTTTTGGCGGAGCAAAGACTTGTGGACTATATACTGGTGAGTCAAAAGAGATAGAAGCAGACTTCTTGTTTTCTACCAATGTTTCAATGTGCCGTTCTTTGGAACTCTTTGATAAAAAGAAGTTTGACTATATCATTATAGATGAGTGTCACCATGCTGTAGCAGATAGTTATCGCCGTATCATAGATTATTTTGAGCCTGAGTTCTTGTTGGGTCTGACTGCCACGGAGAATCGTATGGATAATCAGGATGTGGTAGAGCTCTTTGGTAATAATATTCCATACGAACTGCGATTGAGAGATGCCATCATCAACGACCTGATAGTACCATTTCATTATTATGGCATCCGTGACAAACTGGTGGATTATGGTCTTACCAGTTCGGGTGAACGTAAGTTGATAGCTCAAATATCCATGCCGGAGAATTGTGAGTTCGTTCATCAGCAGATAGAAAAGCATCGCAAGGAGGGACAGAAGCTGAAGGCGTTGGCCTTCTGCAGAAACATCCAGCATGCCCGCATGATGGCTGATAATCTGGGTGATTACTATCATACCGCATTTCTCAGTGGAAAGAACAAAACAGGTGAACGACTCCGTGCCTATAATGATTTGCAAGATGACCAAAAAGAACTTGAGATACTTTTTGCTGTAGATATATTGAATGAGGGTGTGGATATTCCAGGCGTGAACATGGTGTTGTTTCTGCGTCCAACGGAGTCAAGTACCATCTTCTTGCAGCAACTAGGCCGCGGTCTTCGTAAATATCCAAACAAACCTTATGTAACTATTCTTGATTTCATCGGCAATAGCTACAAGCGCAGTGTGCATATCGCTCTTGCACTAGGCAGTTTATCAAGAAACTCCATATTGGAGAAGAAGCTGTTGAAGTTTATGGTAAAGAATGATTTCCGAACCCTAGGCTTGGAAGACTATGGAGTGCAGATACATATAGACGACCTGTCGAAAGAGGAAATTATAGATAAGATAGAAAGCGAGAATTTTAATCGAATCAATTATCTGAAGATGGATTATCAGAATTTCAAGGCTTACCTGAAGTCTCCTTCCTATCCAAGTCACATGGACTATATGAATAGCGACTATGCTCCTAATCTTCTGAAGTTCATGAAGATAAAAATAGGTGGCAAGAAAACGAATTCTTATTATGGATTTCTGAAAGGCATAGAAGAGACTGCTTTGCCTGCTTTCTCGGATGCTCAGGTGATGTGCATCGATTATCTTTCCAGTCTTCTGCCGTTGGTAAGAGAGCATGAGTATTTGGTAGCTAAGTATCTGCTGGAGGAAATTACTTCTCGCTCAGTTATCTACGATAGATGCAAGAAAGAGATAGCAGGGTTTCAGCCAGAGCAATTGTCTCATGCTCTAAGATTTATGGAAGAAGGTGGGGCGATAGAAATAGATCATGATGTTATCCATCTGTTAGGTGAAAGGGAGCAAGAGTTTGAAGAATATGTTTCAGACTTACTGAACTATGGTTTGACTCAATATTCCGCTCGCTATGCCAACCAACAGGAAGACTTCTTGTTATGGCAAGATTATCGTATGGATCAGGTGTTGTTGAAGGTCTTGGAAAATCCAAAGCACAATCAGTTGGGCACCTATTATAAGAATGGCAATATGTATGTCTTTGCCGGTCTTAAGAAAGATGCCTCTGTGCAGGAGCACCTCAACTATGCGGATAAGTTTTTGGATAAGGATGTGTTCCAGTGGGAGAGTATCGCTCATATCAGTGAGAAGGAAGAGAGATTGCAGCAAGAAGCCAAGCTGGTTTTGCTGTTTGTGCGCAAGGTAAAGGAGGAAAATGGCATCACCTTGCCTTTTACCTTTGTAGGTACGGGCCGTCTGAATAATGCTCGTAAGTATATAACAACCAATGGTTCTATACTTTACGATATTCATCTGAGTACACCATTGCCAGATGATTTAATGGAAGATTTTAAATGGGTGGAATAAAAAAGATAAGGTAAGATGAAACATTATGACGTAGTGGCAGCCGTGGTCTGCAAAGATGATAGATACCTCTGCGTGCAGAGAGGAAGAACGAAGTTTGAATATACGAGCTTCAAATGGGAGTTTCCTGGCGGCAAGATAGAGCCTGGCGAAACTCCTCGGCAGGCGTTGGCCCGTGAGCTGATGGAAGAGATGGATTATCCGATAACAGTAGGTGATGCTGTGGTAACTGTGCGTCATGAATATCCAAATTTCAGCATCACGATGACAGCCTATCTATGTACCCCTCAGTCTGATACCTTCCATCTGAATGAGCATGTGGCTTATCGCTGGTGTGAGAAGGAAGAGCTAGCTGAGCTTGATTGGGCGGCAGCGGATGTGGGGATAGTGGAGAAACTTTGTTGTTAATTGCTTGATAGGAAATATTCTATAGCTTCGAGTAATTCTGATAGGTTATTCTTGACCACATCAAATTCTTGTTCCATTCTTGCAATTGCTTAATGGCTTCTTTGATTTGTGTCAAAGTGCCCAAAACTCTATTTGATAACATAGATTCCGTCATGGTCTATTTCTTTAAGTAAAAAAGGATTGATATGTTTGTGCATTCTTACAACATCAACAGAGCATTGAAGTAGTTCTTCTAAGAATCTTTTTAATCTAACTACTAGAAACATCTTAGGTTCCATGTCGATGCAAACATCCACATCGCTCCCGTCCTTTTGTTCATTCCTAGAAACGGAACCAAAAAGGCGCAACGACTTGACGCCGAAGTTCTTCTTAAGCTCCTCGGCGTGGGATGTGAGCAGTGATATGTAATATTCTCTAGTCTTCATAATTGCCTTCGTATTTATTTGTTGGCAAAGATAAGCAAAAATGTAGAAAGAAACAAATATTATCTAACTTTTTCGCAAATAAACGTAGAAATAATGCTTTGTAGGCTTGGCAATATATCGCAATGAAGAGTACGGTATGTCCGATATTCGATTTTGGTATATCCAAAAATAGAATATATATTTGCAGTCTAAAAATACAGATAATATGGATAAGAGCATACATTCACACTTATATCACAAAGTCATTGGTCGCTTGCGCAGCAAGCGTGAAATGGGGGGGGTAACGCAAGCTCAACTCGCTGAACTACTGAATGTTAATCAGGCATTCGTAAGCAAGGTAGAGACTTGTGAACGCCGTCTTGATATCATAGAACTCCATCAAATTTGCAAAGTATTGAATATCTCGTTTGTCGACTTCATCGCCGAAGTCGATAGGGACATTCTGTGCAAAAGCGTAGGAGAAGGATTAAAAGAAATTAAAAAGTAGTCATAGAGGGCATGAATGTAAAAGACTAGAAACGACATTTTTGCCTCAAAATAGTAACCTTTGTTTAAAACAACGAATATGGATATAAAAGAATTTGCACAGGAGTTTCAAGACAATGTCAAGACTGCTTCTGAAATGGGCAACACTGATTATGATCAGGAATTGGCCAGTGCCATATTGGAATATCTAGAAGATAATGGTGAGGTAAATGCACCTGAAATTTGTGCGTTTCAGAAAACAAGAACAAGACTCACCGCATACGATTATAACGATGAGGCAGAGTCTTTGGACTTGTTCTATTTGGTGAAAGCAGACACCTTGTTGGGAAAGGTAAATAATAGCAAAGTTCAACAAGGTTTCAATTATCTGATGTCCTTTTATCAGGAGGCTATGAACGGTACACTTTTGAAGTCGGTCAATGTAGATAACACAGACGAAATAGCAGAAGTGGCAAAATTAGTTCAGAGTACAAAAGGATGTATCAATCAGTTGCGTATATACGTAATTTCGAATGGGCTGACTGATCCTTCTGTTGTTCCTTCTTCTTTGGAATCAGACTCTAATGATTTCATTATAGAATATAACGTATGGGATATGCAGCGTGTATTTCAGCAGCATAATATTCGTGCAGGTAAGGAAAAGGTTGAGATAGATTTCCCTACGGAGTATAATACTGAGCTGCAATGTTTGAAGATGAGTGAGGAAAATCCATATGTTGATGCTTATATGGCTATAATTCCTGGTCTCACGTTAGCAAAGATATATAAAAAATACCAACAGATATTGCTTGAGAAGAATGTCCGGACATTCCTTCAGTTCAAAGGTAAGGTGAATAAGGGTATTCGTAAGACATTGCGTGAAGAGCCAGATATGTTCTTTTCTTATAACAATGGCATTTCTACAACAGCCAAGGATATTGAGATAAAGGAAGAGGATGGTAGTCTTTACATAACTAGATTGTATGACTGGCAGATAGTGAACGGTGGTCAGACAACAGCATCTATTGCTGCAAGTTTGAATGACAGGGAAGTGGAAATGCACAAAGTGTTTGTTCCAATGAAAGTCAGTGTAATTCGTGATGTGGAGAATTGTGATGAGATAGTTAAGGCGATTTCTACATCAGCGAACAGTCAGACTGCTATCAAAAATTCAGACTTTTCAGCCAATGAACCTTATCTGATTGATTTGGAGAAGTTTAGTCGTTCAGAGTGGGTGCCTAATGGTAATAATAAACCTATCTGTAAATGGTATTTTGAGCGCACTCGTGGACAGTATTTGGATCAGTTGGCACAGTTGAGCGGATATAATGAGAAGTCGTTTAAGATTGAATACCCGAAGAGACAAAAAATTACCAAGACAGATATTGCTAAGTATGAAGCATCTTGGAATATGCAACCATATAATGTTTGTCGTGGTGCTGAAAAGAACTACTCTCAATTTGTCATAGAAATAAAAAAAGAACGCCCGATGGTAACGGCTAATTATTACAAGCATATTATTGCGAAAGGCATACTTTTCGATACGATAGATTCTGTTGTAAAGTCAAAGAAATTGGGTGGCTATAAAGCCAATATGAACACATATCTGATGTCTTGTATATCTTTCTTGTCTGAAAAAAGTCTTGACTTAACTTATATTTGGGAAAACCAAATGGTTCAGCAAGATGTCGTAGACAAGATAGAGGAACTTATTCCAATGGTTTGGAACCATTTGACTGGGGCAAATAGTGCATCAAGCCAATCTTCTAATGTGGGAGAATGGAGTAAGAAGCCTGAGTGTTGGAACAGGTTGAAGCTGAAATTGGGAGAATATGAAAAGTTCGGAAGTGAACTTATGCAAACTGAGATGAATGATGATGGAAGCTATCTCAATGAGGCTCAGCAGAACTGCATAAAAGAAGCTGAAGCAATTGATGCTAATTATTGGTTTGGTTTGGCCAATTGGGCAAAGTCTAGAGATATGCTTAGTCCATTAGAACGTAAGGCTGCTTTTAATTATGGCACAATGCGTTCAAGAAATCGTGCTTTCAAATCATTAAAGCAGGCACAGTTTGCATTAAAAATAGTAGAAAAAGCTGAAGAGCAAGGATTTCAAGGGTAATATAAATGAACAAGGAAATACAAAATACAAAGGCGAATATTGATTATGAAGGAGATTGGGTAAGCAAAAAGTTTGCTTATCCAGACCGTATTATACGCCTTGCTACATCTTTTAGTGGAATCGGCGCAATAGAATATGCATTCAAAAGATTAGGATTAAGGTCTAAAATTGTCTTTGCTGGTGATATTGATGCAAATTGTAAAAAGGCTTACTTTGCAAATTACGAAATCAACGATGCTCAATGGCACACGGATATTCATAATTTAGATGCAACTCCTTATAAAGGTAAAGTTGATTTGTTTGTGGGTGGAGCTCCATGTCAAGCGTTTTCCATAGTGGGTGAGCAGCGTGGATTTGAAGATACTCGAGGAACTCTATTCAGAGAATTTGCTCGTGTTGTTAAAGAATGTCAGCCTAAGGTTTTTATATTTGAAAATGTTCAAGGATTGTTCAAGCATGAACAAGGAAAAACTTGGGAGGTGATATATAATACTTTCCGTGACTACTGTGGATATGATATACACTATCAATTGCTGAATGCAAGGGATTATGGTATTCCACAAACACGTGAGAGATTATATTGTATTGGGTTTAAAAAGTCAACCAATTTTAAATTCCCTGCACCTATACCGTTGAAATATAGAATGTACGACTTCCTTGAAGACTGTATAGACAGTGAATATTTTGATGAGGTTAGTAATTCCAAGATTCTCTCTGTTGATGCAGAACACCAAAAAGAGTTGGTAAAGGATAGAAGTAAAGAACAATTTAATGATTTCGTCTTTCCTGTAACTGAGGTAGAAGATAAATATTATTTGTCAGAAAAGGTTGCTAAATATGTTCTTAGTCCAGGAACTAAAACTTTCAAAACTCCAATCAAAACAGATTTGGATATTGCACGTCCGTTGCTACAATCTATGCATAAGATGCACAGGGCTGGTGTAGATAATTATGTTACTTATAATAAGTCTAAAGGAATAAATGGATTGCGTAAGTTGACTCCAAGGGAATGTTTGAGATTAATGGGATTTAAGGATGATTTCAAAATAGTGGTGAGCAATACATCAGCCTATATGGAAGCAGGAAATAGTATAGTTGTAGATGTGTTAGTTGCTTTATTGAAGGAAATGGATATAACTAAGTATGGTGTTGAAAATGGAAAATAAATATTCTAGCATACAGAATACAAAGGACAATATTGATGATTCTGTTGATTGGCAACAGCTTCAGTTCTCTCATCCAGAGAGAACTATTCGCTTGGCTACATCATTTAGTGGAATTGGTGCTATAGAGCATTCTTTTCATCGCCTTGGTTTGAAGTGCCAAATACAATTTGCTGGAGATATTGATGCTAATTGTAAAAAAGCATACTTTGCTAATTATCCTATAACAGAAGAAAATTGGCATAGCGATGTTCATAATTTGGATGCAAAACCATATAAGGGGAAAGTGGATTTATTTGTAGGTGGTGCACCTTGTCAGGCTTTTTCTCTTAGAGGTAAGCATGGAGGATTTGAAGATACACGAGGAACCCTATTTCGTGAGTTTGCTCGTGTTGTAATCGAATGTCAGCCTAAAGTGTTCATCTTTGAGAATGTAAAGGGAATGTTAAGTCATGACAAGGGAAGAACATGGAAAGTAATAAAGGAAACTTTTGAAAAAGATTGTGGCTATGATATATATTTCCAAGTCCTTAATGCGAAAGATTACGGAATTCCACAAAGTCGAGAAAGAATTTATTGCATAGGTTTTAAGAAAGAAACAGAGTTCAGATATCCGGCACCAATCAAATTGGAAAAAACTGTTTACGATTTTCTTCAACATAAATATGATAAGAAATATCTATTGAAACAGAAAGGGGTGCATTTTATAACTCGCAAGATAAATTATCAAAAGAGTTATACGCAAGTAAATGGCAATATAATGCTTTGTCAAAAGCGTAACCAACAGTTTAATTGGCATGGGGATTTTATTTATCATCCCAAATTGAAGGAAGACCAGAATTCTCCTGAAACTGATGACTGTTTGTTTCGAGTGGCAGATTTTGAAGAAGACTACTATGTCAAAAATTCTCCTTCTAAATATGCAGTTAAGCTAGAAGGTAATGAAGAAAAAATGATTGAAGTTTCAGAGAGGAAAATTGATCCAGCATTTGGAAGATTTAGAAAGCTGACTCCTAGGGAATGTCTGAGATTGATGGGGTTTGATGATTCTTTCAAAATTGTAGTCTCTGATACGGAAACTTATAAGCAAGCAGGAAATAGTATAGTTGTTAATGTATTAATGGCATTGTTAAGAAAAATAGATATAACTAAATATGGAGCAGATTTATAATAAAAAGATGACCGAATTGGGATATAATCAATTCGTATGTGACATTTTTCTAAATTGGGAAGATGTTAAGGATGAAATATTAGTGCCCGATAGGAAGAAAGGTTCGGGTAATGGAACTGTTCATGTCTTTCTTGGTGCAGCAGATGAAAAATTGAGACAAGAGTTTCCTGATTATTATGAATCTGTAAGTGATGGACATGATGTTTCTGATGGAGCGATAAAAGTAACACATTATTTTATGAAAAGTAATGTGTTAAGTATGTTAGGCTATGTTTGTGAATATTACAAAAAGAAATCTGTTGATTTTTCTTCAATAGTATTTGATATATTGACAAGAGTCGATGATTGTAAAAATGAAAATGGAATGTTGATCACAACTTCATTTTTTAAATTGTCTATAGGCTCAAATAAACTGCGCCCATATTTCAAGCAGTTTGAAGATAAGGGTGTCTTCCATAAAATAATTAGACAATTATTACTTCCTAATTCATCATACAAAATAGCTTTATACAAAAATGAAAATAAGGAGTATGCGGCTTTTTGGTTGATAGGTTTTGGTGATTTAGATAATTATATGGCAAATGTAAGTAGTGATTACATTAGAAAACCTTCTAAAAATTTGAAGAAAGGAGCTAATTCTTTACAGCAAATATTTTATGGCGCTCCAGGTACAGGTAAAAGTCATACGATAAAAGTACAGACTGAAAATGAGGATGTAATACGTACAACTTTTCATCCCGATACAGACTATTCAACTTTTGTTGGTGCTTATAAGCCTACAACAAAGACTGTTCCTGTAACAACTGTTATTGGAACCAAGGCCGTTGCTGTAGAAGGAGATGATGGCATGCCAATGACAGAGGATAAGATAGTCTATGAGTTTGTTTGCCAAGCCTTCCTTCAGGCATATGTTGCGGCATGGAAGAAGTATGGCAAAATGACCGCTGATGAAGAGATAAAAGATGAATATCTTATAATAGAAGAAATCAATCGTGGTAACTGTGCCCAAATCTTTGGTGACCTTTTTCAGCTTCTAGATAGAGGTGAAGAAGGATTCTCTGAATATCCGATTAAGGCAGATGCAGACATGAAAAAGCAATTGGCAAAGGAATTTGAAGACTTGACAATCCAAAACAAAGATAGCATCAATGGCTTGTTTAAAGGAGAAGACATTGTTTTACAAGTATTGAGTGGTGAAATACTATTGTTGCCAAATAACCTATATATCTGGGCAACAATGAACACAAGTGATCAAAGTCTTTTTCCTATAGACTCAGCATTTAAGCGCCGTTGGGATTGGCAATATGTACCAATATACAATGCAGGTGAGGGCTGGAAGATAGAAGTGAATGGAGCAAAATATGATTGGTGGGAGTTCCTTGAAGCTATCAATACCAAGGTATATGATGCAACTTATTCAGAAGACAAGAAACTTGGCTATTTCTTTTGTAAGGCTAAGAATGGCGTGATAACTGCGGATAAATTTGTGAGCAAAGTAATTTTCTATCTTTGGAACGATGTATTTAAAGACTCGGAGTTTGATGGTGATGCTTTTAAGGATGAAAATGGCGAGAAACTGTCGTTTGACAAGTTCTATTCTACCGATAACAATCAAGTTAAGGTGAATGAAAAGAAAGTTGAACTGTTCCTAAAGAACTTGGAGTTAAAACCTGTTCCTGAGGATATTCCGGAAGAAGTTAAAAATTCAATCGAATAGTAGTTTTAATATGCGTATACTAATAGAAGAATATCAATATAATGTCTCCGATGTGCGTGATGTCTTGCAAGGTATCGATGCTTTGGAAAACATTGAAGGTAAGGTGTCCATCCATTATGTAGGGTATTATTACAATGCTCTATTGGATGACTGTGTTTTTATTCTTCCAAAGGTGTTGTTGCGTGATGTGGATGGTAAGGAGCTTGCTTTTGGAAAGTATCAGCCAAAGGATATAGTTAATCCTATAGGTCAGGATAAATTGAACAAAGAAGAGCGAGATTTTGTATATGGTTTTGCTGTGTGGGTCTATCGTGCTATCGTGGTATACAAGAATGACAAGAATAATGACTCTACCATTGTCTATCAGAAGAAAATCAATCAGGTGGGTGGTGCAAGCCAAAGAAAAAGTAATACGTTCCTTGATATCTTGCTTTCACTGATTCAGTTTAATAAGGACAATAAAAGTTTCTTCTTTTTTGTTCTGAAAAATCTTCATTCTGGCTATAACAAGATTAATTGGATACGTACCATCAGTACTACGACTGCTATTGTGCAAGATGGCAATTCTGTATATCTGAACCCTGTAAACAAAAAGCGAAAAATAAACTTTGATGAAGAACTGCTTGTCATCTTTTTCTCGATTCTAAATTATATTGGTGATACGTATGGCTTCCCGAAAGATATCAACTGTAATTTTGACTTGATAACTGGCAAACAGTTTGAGAAATACAGAAATGGTTATGGTAAGATACGTTTGAACCAAATCAAATACAAGTATTTTTCCGACAAGGCGTTACAACTATGGAAGCTCTGTTATGCTTTCTTTGACAAGTCTAGGCAGATTTATGTGAATATCAGTCAGAAAGAATATCTATTGGTGAAGAGTTTTCATATCGTGTTTGAGGCTATCATTGACACTTTGATTGGAGACAATCCTTTGCCTGATGGTATGGATAAGAAACAAGAGGATGGCAAAATTGTTGATCACCTGTTTACTGCGAAGAGCTTAATAGAAAGTGAAACGAACAATACTTATTATATCGGGGACAGTAAGTATTACAAGATGGGAAATGAACTTGGTAAAGAGTCTGTCTACAAGCAGTACACTTATGCTAGAAATGTGATACAGTGGAACTTGGATATATTCAACAATGGTAAGAAACTGACATCAGGCATAAAACTACGTGACGATGAAACAGAAGGATATAACATTATCCCCAATTTTTTTATCTCTGCAACTATGGATGAAAAGTTTCGTTATTCTATTGATGGTATTAAGGAAACAAATAGGAAGAACAACAGATATGTGTCGAAGCAATTTCAAAACAGACTATTCGACCGTGATACCTTATTGTTGTTCCATTATGATGTGAACTTTTTGTTCGTGCTCTCGCTATATGCGAGAAATAATAAAGGTGAGCAAGGTGTCTGGAAAGAGAACATTAGGACTAAGTTTCGTACGGAAATACAAAATTGGCTCCAACAAGACTTTGAATTCTATGCGATGCGGCCGCTTCCAACTGTAAATGCAAAAGAATATGTAGAGACGCATTTCCGACAGGTGCTTGGAAAGATTTATACTCCATTTGAGGAAGAAAATATATTCTCGCTTGCACTTGATAAAAATGATGAAAAAGAAAATGAAAAACTGCTGGCAGAACTCAGAAAATCATTTGTGGTGAAGGAATGTAACCTAGGAATAAATCCACATGATGTTTTGCCTGCCGAAACAAGCGCCACTGTAGTTGCAGGAGAAAGTAAGGAGAAGAATATACTCACCTGCATAGTAAGAAAAACAGATGGCGTCTTCAAAACATTTGCAGAACATAAGGGCAAGGTGTATATCATGGAGAAGATACCAAACATCAATTTGATGGGTATCAAATACCTATTACCTATGGTGGGTGGTATGATAGACGGATATTATGATGTGTTAAGAATTGGACTGACGGAGGTGAATGGAAAACCTGCATTACGCTTGAGAATAGGGGAATATCATAGCTTGGGAAACAAATGGGTGCATATATATGGTACCAAGATGCAACCAGGCGAATTGATTTCTTTAAGTAATACTGTCAATATGTACACTAACTAAAATTGAATAAATATGGAAGAAGAGATTAAACGACCAAGAGCCCCCAAAAAACTCTTGAGGGTAACTTTTCCTAATGGGAAAGTGATATGCTATAAGAATGCAACATCAACGATGATTGCTGTTTTGAACGAGATTGGAGAAGAAAAGTTCCCTTCAATCAAGTTAGAGTTGTGTCATTTACCTCTACTTTCAAGGGAGATATATCCTAGATACAAAAAGGATATGAAGCCTATTTGCGAAGGTTGGTATCTTAATGCTCAGACTAATTCAGATGGTAAGTTTCTTCAGCTTAAGGCTATCAATGACCAATTAGATTTAGGATTAAAGATAGAGACGGGAACAGACTTTGAGACACAGGAAGAACCAGATAAAGAAAGACGTTCTAAGAGCAAGGACAAGTTGCTGATTAAAATGCCCGATGGTGAGTATATCGCAAATGATAGTGCATTGGACACGTTTCTTGAGGTAGTGTGGCAATTGGGCATAGAGGATATCAGAAAAAAAGACTTGTCATGGGGAGGAAATCCATTGGTTACAAACAAGAAAATTGCCAAAAATCAAGTGCAGGTTGATAGCAATCGATGGATAATAGTTCCAAATACAACTAAGGACAAAGTGAAACTGCTGCGTGTCATTGGCGCAATGTTGCATATAAAGATGGACATAAATATTATATAATGGAAATTACCTCATTCATACAAGATAATACAGTACTTCGTCCACATCAGATAGAGGCCAAAGCTAAAATATTTGATGCGTGGAGTAAATATGATTCTGTTATGCTCCAAATGCCGACAGGAACAGGTAAAACATATTTGTTCACGTCGCTCATAAATGATATTATCAATACATATAGGAATATCCATAAGGACTTAAAAATCTTGGTTGTAGCTCACAGAACAGAGCTGCTTGACCAAATATCAGCAACGTTGAATAAGTTTGGTATTGCTCATGGCTTTATTCAAGGAGTAAGGGAACAATATCTCTGGAAGCGTGTTCAAGTTGCTAGTATTATGTCTCTTTTGACGGAGAAGAACTATTACAATGTTTGTAAACAGAAGTTTGACTATATTATAGTGGATGAGGCACACCATTCACTAGCTGATTCTTATATTAAGTTGTTTGGCTTGTTTCCTAAGGCGAAAAAATTAGGAGTGACAGCAACGCCTTGGCGATTGAATCACGAATCGTTTCTTTCGTTATATCAACACCTGATCGTTTCGCCACAAATATCATGGTTTATTAATAACAATCTCCTTTCAGATTTTGACTATGTATCAATCAAGCCTGATTCTGAGGTGCAAAGGCTCGTTGATAATACTGATGTTTCTATGGCAGGAGAGTTTTCTAATACCGATCTTGAAAATACGTTTAATAATCGGCGTATTAGATCGAAATTATATGAATCGTATAAGCAGTTTGCTAAAGGACGAAAAGGCATCATATATGCTATTAACAAGCGGCATGCAGCAAAGATTGCTGAGTTATATTCTAGCCATGGCGTGAAATCGGTAGCTATAGACTGTGATACACCAAAAGAAGAGAGACAAAACTTAATCCATGCGTTCAAAAGGGGAGATATATCAGTACTGGTAAATGTGGATATATTTACAGAAGGCTTTGACTGTCCTGATGTAAGTTTCATTCAGTTGGCACGTCCTACCAAATCATTAGCTCTATACCTACAACAAGTAGGAAGGGGGTTACGTATAGTTGCGGGAAAAGAAAAAACAATTATCTTAGATAATGTAGGACTCTACAACTATTTTGGATTGCCTGATGCAAATAGAAAATGGCAGTATCATTTTGTTGGTAATGGAGATATTGAGCATAAAAGTCATAGTTCCCATGATTATGTCAACTTTAAGCAGTCTGATATTGAATTTGACGAGAGTAGATTTGAAGAGGAGAACGAGCAAATGATAGTGGTTCGGGGAGGTGTTAGTTCAAAGCCCTGTAGAATAAAAATGGAAGAAAAAGTAAAGTTACCTGTCATTAAGGAATTTTCTTTGTGTGACTATTATCTAATATTAGGTTATAGCGAAAGTTTTAAAATATATCCTTTTATTAAGAAAAGAGGAAAAGCTACGGATAATGTAGGAAATTGTGTATTTGAATATAATGAAGAGAAGGAAAAGATAGAGTTTTATGAGGATACAGAAAGTAATAAGCGAGAATTGAAAGATAAAGTAAAACTTTATTCTATACTTGCTTTTGCAGCAATGCTCGCTAGCATAGATATTGATGATGTCTTAAATATCAAAATATTACAAGAAAAGAGTGACTCTGAAAATAAAGAAAAAGAAACATTATTTGCTGTTTTGGAAATGATAGGTAGAATTTATAAGAAGAAAAAAAGTTTGCAATAATATGGCATCGCTATCAGTATGTGCATTATTTGCACATACTGATAATGATACTAACTGTTTCCAAAATGGAAATAGTTTAAATGATGAAAATCATTTGATTCTTACCCCAAAAACAAATAATTCTATAGAGAGTTCATTAGACAAGAATCGCTACTGTTCGCCCCCGTTGGGGACGATTATTAGTTAGTGAGATAATCCGCAGGTCTCGCTGCGCTCAACCAGCGGTTATGCATAGTTGGCCCCCTTCGGGGGGACCTCTTGTTTGTTTGTTTGTGAAATGTAGAGGACCTGCTTGAAGCATAATCTAGGGCTTGCTTGAAATATTATTAAGGGCTTGCTTGAATCATTGAAGGTGAAGCATCTGGAAGCGTATAAAAGCAATCCCCCCTGGTGAGCCGCTGTTTGCCACGGCATAGGATGTACTGGCATATAGGGAGGGATTTGTCTAATTCCTCCCTTGCATCTACAAGATGAAGTCATCGGCTACATAGCCGTTGCTCATCAGGTATAATCCAGTCTTCTTGTCGTGCAGCTGGGCACAGGTCTTGCTTCTATAGAAGAGGTCGAGGGTACGAGAGGGGGAAATGTCGAGACGCTGGGATAAGTCGTAGGCTATGCCGCCTATAGTAAGGCTCATAGCTAAGTCTTGCATCTCTGGTGTTTTGGTGTTGAGCTATTTATATTGTATCTGTTCTGACATATTTTAAATATTTATTGATTAATTCCTGATTGAGAATACAAATCTGATTATTGGGCTTGTGAAAAGCTAGTTGGCGTAAGGTGCTTGCTTCATCCATCACTCTTCCTATATAGAACTTGATGGTATCTATCACTCGGTCATTGGCGATTCCACCTTCCACATAATCGTAATCTTGGGCTGGATTCTTGCCTTGGCGGTTGCCCACGATGAAGTCGAGCCAGTCTTTGTCGTAGGCGGTGAAAATCTGCTCATATACCTCGATGTATGGCACACCGAGTTTCCTCGCCGCTCCCCCTACACAGGAGGCGGCGAAGGCTAGCTTGATCTCTTCGAGGGGCAATTGTATTCTATTTCCATATCCATTCTTTTTTGTTACGCAAAGAAAGTGCCAATGAGCGCAATGAAAGCTTGCTTTCAAATTGCCGAGTGCAGCCTTTCTTATGCAAAAAGAAGAATATTTCTTGTATCTTCCAAATAAATTGTGGATTATTTTGTTTTGGCAAAAAAATATCAGCATATTACCAAATATCCTCCCTATATTTTTCTTTTTTTATCCAAAAGAAAGATTCGTTTAAACTTCTTGACAGGAAAGATAAATAATGATTTTCTGTGTTAAAAAACATAAGAATCACATAGGTTCGCATTATTTTTATTATCTTTGCATACCAACAAGACATATAATAAAATATAGAATTATGAATGTAGAAGATAGAATACCAGAGATTCTTGGCTTTGATCAGGACGGACGTGAGATAAAGGCAAGCGACTACCGTGGTCGCAAGATTGTGCTTTACAGTTATCCGAAGGCTAACACCAGCGGATGCACTGCCGAGGCTTGCTCCCTGCAAGCACATAAGGAGGAACTGGCAGCAGCCGGTTATGAGATTATCGGCGTGAGCAAGGACAAGCAAGCTCTGCAGAAGAAGTTTGCCGAAGCCAAGGGTTTGCAGTTCCCTCTTATTGCCGATACCGAGACCACCCTTTTGCAGGAACTCGGCTGCTGGGGCGAGAAGGTAACCTGTGGCAGAAAGGCCATCGGAATCCTCCGCACCACCTATCTTGTCAACGAAGAAGGCGTCATTGAGAAGATCTTCACTCCAAAGGAGATCAAGACCAAGATTCATGCAGAGCAGGTTCTGGATTACATCCATTCAAACATCCAATAAGGGCATAGGCCTATGCTGATCCCTGATAGGTCCGAACTGCCAGCTGGTAACCCCTAACCATCCCATCAACTATATGGAACGCCGCAAGCCTGTAGTAACAGGCTTCCCCATCACCATTGGCGAGGATTGCTGGCTGCGCGCAGGAGGCATCGTCTGCCTGGAGTAATCATCGGCAACCGCTGCGTAATCGGTGCCGGCAGCGTAGTGGTCAAGGATATTCCTGATGACTCCATGGCTGTGGGAAATCCTGCAAGAGTTATCAGAAAGCTCAGATAAATAGTACTAGAGAATGGATCAGATAGTAGTAGAACTCTTCATGTTAAGCATCGGAGCCAGACAAGGATCGCTATCTGGCAATGACGCAGACCTATTTCCTGACAGGCAATCTGATAATGACTTTGGCAAGAGCCTACAACGGTTTCTTCACCACCACGGTCTCAATAGGTTATGTGTTATGGAATAGCCGGAGTTATCATCGGCAATCTGATAGGCGCCTGGGTATTCAAGCATCTCAGCGGCTCCCTGCTTAAATACATTGTCTACGCCTATATCGGAATCAGCGGATTTACCTTCCTGCTGGAGGCATAGCGTATGGTGGCTAAGGCTATTGGAATAAATTAAAAAAAAGAATTTAAAAAATAAAGAGTATGTTAGAACATATTGCAGATTTCACAGCGTGGCCAATCCTTACAGGTATTTCCATTGGCTACATTGCCAACCGTATTATGAGCGGTGAAGGCAAAGGATGTTGTATGAACCTCTTCATCGGTATCGTGGGCAGTTATGCCGGCGCCATCATCAGCAGTCTGCTGAACATAGAACTGTTTGGCAAGGGTTATCTTACCAACTTCATTTTCTGCGTCATTGG
>ERZ1034939.186-NODE-186-length-44782-cov-10.378340_pt1 | contig 44782 bp, 29 predicted proteins | sample MGYA00520626_ERZ1034939 | MGnify/ENA primary metagenome ERZ1034939 (study PRJEB33766, sample SAMN09781751) | gut metagenome | biome: gut microbiome | host: Homo sapiens | place: Madagascar | study: EMG produced TPA metagenomics assembly of the PRJNA485056 data...
TCGCCACCGAAAAGCCGGACGGCTGCGTGGTGCAGTTTGGCGGCCAGACCGCCATTAAGCTGGCCAAGCACATGGAGGAGATCGGCCTGCCCATTCTGGGCACCCCCGCCGATGCCATTGACGAAGCCGAGGACCGTGAGCGCTTTGACGAACTGCTGGAGCGCTGCGGCATTCCCCGTGCCGAGGGCCGCACCGTTTACACCCTCACCGAGGCACTCAAGGCTGCCGAGGAAGTGGGCTATCCCGTGCTGATGCGCCCCAGCTATGTGCTGGGCGGCCAGAACATGATCGTGGCCTACAGCAGCGCCGATGTGACCGAATACATGGGCGTTATCACCGCCCATGTGGATATGAGCCACCCTGTGCTGATGGATAAATACATCTACGGCACCGAGTGCGAAGTGGATGCCATCTGCGACGGCACCGATTTCCTGATCCCCGGCATCATGGAGCAGGTAGAGCGCACCGGCGTTCACTCGGGCGACTCCATCTGCTGCTATCCGCCCCAGCACCTGAGCAGAAAGGTGATCGACACGCTGGTGGACTACACCGGCCGATTTGCCCGCGAGCTGCATGTGGTGGGCCTGGTGAATGTGCAGTATGCCGTGCAGAACGAAAAGGTGTATGTGATCGAGGTGAACCCCCGTTCCAGCCGCACGGTGCCCTATATCAGCAAGGTGACCGGCGTGCCCATGGTGGATCTGGCTGTGCGCTGCACGCTGGGCGAAAAGCTGGCCGATATGGGCTACGGCACGGGCCTGTTCCCCAATGCCGATTATGTGGCCGTAAAGGTGCCCGTGTTCAGCTTTGAAAAGCTGCACGGCGTGGACACCATGCTGGGACCCGAAATGAAGAGCACCGGCGAGGTGCTGGGCATTGACCGCAGCTTCCACGGAGCTCTGCTCAAGGGCATGATCGGTGCAGGCTACGAGTATAAAAAGCCCGGCCCCGGCAGCTGCTGCATCATCAGCGTAAAGGATTCGGATAAGCACGAAGTGACCGATATTGCATGGAAGCTGCACGATTACGGCTACAAGCTGTACGGCACGGCAGGCACCTGCGCCTGGCTGAACAGCCAGATGATCCCCTGCAGTCTGGTGCGCCAGGTGAGCGGCGCCCGCCCCAACATGGTGGACCTGCTGGAAAGCGGACTGGTGGATTACATCATCAGCACCAGCGCCAAGGGGCGTGACCCCAGCCGTGATTCCGTAAAGTTCCGCCGCAAGGCCACCGAGCTGAGCATTCCCTGCATCACGGCCATTGATACCGCCCGTGTGCTGGTGGATACCCTGCGCAGCGGCCATGACCTTGACACGCTGGAGCTTGTGGATATTTCTACGCTGCACCGCAAGCGCTGATCTTAAATAAACACTCTGCTATGCAAAGCAGCCCGGACCATGCGATCCGGGCTGCTTTTTTTGCGCGCAGGGCAAAGAAGTTTTTTATTTTGTAATACTTTTTTAAGAATGTATGTTATAATAACTATATCTATGTGACCGTTGGCAGGAAAGGGGGAAACAGCTTTTATGAAACCGCTGCGCCGGCGCATCGCCAAGGACTTTCACGAAAAGCTATTGCTGCTTTTGGCGGGCATTCTGCTGTATCTTCTGATCGACTGCTGGAGTCAGGTGTGGGCGCTGACATCGTGGGTGCTAAACATTCTCACCCCGTTTTTTGTGGGCATTGGTCTGGCGTATCTTCTGGATATCCCGGTGCGCGCACTGGAAAGCCATGGCGTAAAAAAGCGCGGCGTGGCGGTGCTGATCAGCATGGTGCTGGTGCTGGGGCTGCTGGTGCTGCTGATCACGCAAATGGCGCCCAGCCTTGTGGAAAGCGTGCAGCTGCTTTTGAAAAACCTGCCCTATTACTACGATTCGGCCACGGCAGTGGTGCGCCGCATTTCCATCAAATTGGGCCTGCCGGACAATTCGATCCTGCTGGAAATGGCCCGCTACCGTGAGCAGATCACGGATGTTTCGCGCCTGATCCTGAGCGCCGTGTGGGAGATCACCAGCCACATTGAACTGCTGATCGGCTACAGCCGTGCGGTGGGCAACGGCATCGTGCAGGCGTTCACCTCGATCGCCTTTGCCGTGTATATGCTGCTGGACAAGCAAAAGCTGCTGGGGCAGGCACGCAAGCTGGCATGGTGCTTTTTAAGCCGCCGTCAGGTGCGAAAGCTGTTTAACCTGTGCGAAGTGGCCAACAGCATGTGCAAGGGCTTTTTTGAGGGCAAATGCATCGACAGCATGGTGATGGGCGTTCTCACGCTGATCGTCATGTCGCTGCTGGGGCTGCCGTTTGTGGGGCTGATCTCGCTGGTGGTGGCCATTACCAATATCGTGCCCATCGTGGGCCCCATTGTGGGCGCGGTGGTCGGCTTTTTGCTGGTGGTTCTGGAAAACACCGCACAGGGCTATGAATTCTTGATCATGATCTTAGTGCTGCAGCAGCTGGACGGCAAGGTGATCGGCCCGCACATTCTGGGCGACCGTGTGGGCCTGCCCACCATGTGGGTGCTGGCGGCACTGATGGTGGGCGGCGCTGTGGGCGGCGCACTGGGCATGGTGCTGGGGGTGCCGCTGCTGGCCACCGTGTTTGCGCTGGTGCGCGAACTGATGAACCGCAACACCAACGCCTATCACGCCAGCCGCATTGCTGTGCGCCTGGTGGATGAACCGGACGAGCCCGAGCCTGCATCGGAGCCCGCAAGAGAGGAAACAAAATAAACCTATGGATAAAATTGCAATTCTGATCCCGTGCTACAACGAAGCACAAACCATTGGCAAGGTGGTGGCCGATTTTCGCGCGGCCCTGCCCGAGGCCACGGTGTATGTGTATGATAACAATTCGGCCGATGATACCGCCGCCATTGCCCGCAGCGCCGGTGCGGTGGTGCGCCATGAAAGCCGACAGGGCAAGGGCAATGTGATCCGCGCCATGTTCCGCGAGATCAACGCCGAATGCTACCTGATGGTGGACGGCGACGACACCTATCCCGCCGAGGATGCGCGCGCCATGTGTGATGCTGTGCTGCAAAACGGCATGGATATGGTGATCGGCGACAGACTTTCCAGCACCTATTTCACCGAGAACAAGCGCCCGTTCCACAACAGCGGCAATGTGCTGGTGCGCCAGCTGGTCAACCGCTTTTTCCGCGGCAATATCACGGATATCATGACGGGCTACCGCGCGTTCAGCTATATTTTTGTAAAAAGCTTCCCGGTGCTGAGCAAGGGCTTTGAGATCGAAACCGAAATGACCATTCACGCACTGGATAAAAATTTCCGCCTGTGCAGCCTGCCTGTGGGCTACCGTGACCGCCCCCAGGGCAGCGAGAGCAAGCTGAACACTTTTTCGGATGGCTTCAAGGTGCTGATGACCATTCTGCGCCTGTATAAAGACTATAAGCCCCTGCCGTTTTTCGGCCTGATCACGGCGGTGCTGGGGGTTTTGGGCATGGGGCTGTTTGTGTCGGTGTTTGCAGAATTCACGCTGACGGGCCTTGTGCCGCGTTTCCCCACCCTGATCGTGAGCGGGTTTATTCTGATGGCGGCGCTGCTGAGCCTTGTGTGCGGCCTGATTCTGGATACCAGCGGAAAGAATGCCCGCAAAAATTTTGAGCTGCAGCTCAACCTGCTGCAGGGCCAGAAAAACGCCCTGTAAACCGGCGTTTGGGCAGGCAAAGCCCCCAAAAACCGCCCATTTTCTAAAAAATGGTTAAAAACCAGACAAATGGCATTGAAAATGCAGGGCCGATATGCTATGTTATAAAGTGGTGTTTTTCCCTGTCCATGCCGCAAAAGCATGGGAAACAGGGCTTTAGATAACCCCCGCGGCCGGCGGCTTTGGCGGCAGGGGGTGAGTGCTTGGCAGAGTGGAGCGTAACAATGAATCGAATTTTGGTAACCGGCGGCGCAGGCTTTTTGGGCAGCAATCTGTGTGCCCGACTGCTGCAGAACCCCGAAAATCAGGTGACCGTGCTGGACAATCTGTTTACCGGCCGCAAAAGCAACATAGAACCCTTTTTGCAAAACCCCCGGTTTCGTTTTATCGAGGGGGATGTAAAGCAGTGGCAGGATATCCCCTGCGATCAAATTTATAATGCGGCCTGCCCGGCCAGCCCCCCGGCTTATCAGAAAAGCCCCACCGATACCACCAAAACCTGCATTTTCGGCGTGCTGAATATGCTGGAGCTGGCAAAAAAATACAATGCCACACTGCTGCAGTTTTCTACCAGCGAGGTATATGGTGACCCCGAGGTGCATCCGCAGGTGGAAACCTACCGCGGCTGCGTGAACCCCATCGGCATTCGCAGCTGCTATGACGAAGGCAAGCGCTGCGCCGAGGCATTGTGCTTTGATTATCACCGGGAATTCGGCGTAAAGATCAAGGTGATCCGTATTTTTAATACATACGGCCCGAATATGGACCCCGAGGATGGTCGCGTGGTGAGCAACTTCATCATGCAGGCGCTGCGCGGGCAGGATCTGACCGTTTACGGAGACGGCACCCAGACCCGCAGCTTTCAGTATGTGGACGATCTGATCGAGGGCATCGTGCGCATGATGAACGATTCGCGCCCCGATTTTCTGGGCCCTGTGAACCTGGGCAATCCGGGCGAATTTACCATGCTGGAGCTGGCCCAAAAGGTGCTGCAGCACACGGGCAGCCAGAGCAAGCTGGTGTTTAAGCCCCTGCCCGGCGATGACCCCACGCGCCGCCGCGCGGATATCACGGTGGCCAAGCGTGAGCTGAATGGCTGGGAGCCCAAAATCGCTCTGGACGAAGGGCTGGAAAAGAGCATCGCCTATTTCCGCACCTTGGTGTGAAACATACAAAATCAGGGCGAACTGCCCGGACTGAACGAGGAATCAAATTTATGAAGATCCCCATGCAAGATGTTACCCTTTCTATCGTGATCCCCTGCTACAACGAAAAAGCAAGTATCCGCACCATTGTGGATAAGGTGCGTGAGGCCCCGGTGGCACATAAAGAGATCATTATCGTGGACGACTGCTCCACCGACGGCACCAGCGAGGTGCTGGATACCGAGATCGCCCCGCTGGTGAGCAAGGTGATCCACCAAAAGCAAAACGGCGGCAAGGGCGCTGCCCTGCACACCGGCTTTGCAGCCGCCACCGGCGACATTGTGATCATTCAGGATGCCGATATGGAGTATGATCCCAACGAGTATGCCCGGGTAATCGAGCCGATCTGCAACGACGAGGCCGATGTGGTGTACGGCAGCCGCTTTGTGGAAACCAAGCGCTATGACGATGCCTATAAGCAGAACATTGCGGCAAACCTGTTTCTTACCCGCCTGAGCAACCTGTTTACGGGGCTGAAGCTCACGGATATGGAAACCTGCTACAAGGCCTTCCGCCGTGAGATCATTCAGTCCATCGAGCTCAAGGAAAAGCGCTTTGGCTTTGAGCCCGAGATCACGGCCAAGCTGGCCAGCCGCAAGGTGCGTATGGCCGAAGTGCCCATTTCCTACTATCCCCGCAAGGTGGAAGAAGGCAAAAAAATCAACTGGAAAGACGGCGTGCGTGCCATTTACTGCATTGTAAAGTATCACTGATCCGCACCGCCAAAGTTTCGCCCTGGGCAGCCCCGCATCGCTTTTTGTGCTATGCGCAGGCAGCTTCCCGGGGCGTTTTTCATCATAGCCGAATAGGAGAAAATCATGGTCATCTCATTTGTATGCCTTTGGCTTTTGTGCAGCCGGGGGCGCGGAGCGCTGCCGGGGCTTACCCGGGCGCTGATTTTGTGGAATTTAGAGCTTACCGCCATCACCGAGCTGCTCAGCATTGCGGGGGCGCTGCACCTGCCGGGGGTGGCGCTGTTCTGGCTGGTGAGCGATGTGTGGCTGCTCACGCTCACGGTGCGCAGTGTGCGCCACGGCGAAGTGCATTTGCCGGATGCACACACATGGGAGGAATTTTCACCCCGCAGCCACAGTGCCGGATTCTGGGTGCTGGCAGCGGTGAGCGCCCTGATGGTGTTTTTTGCGCTGTTCACGGTCACCTATAACTGGGATTCCATGACCTATCACCTGCCGCGCATCTGCCAGTGGGCGCAAAACGGCACGGTGGATCATTATTCCACCCACTGCGTGCGCCAGATCTCCAGCCCGGTGCTGGCCGAGTATGTGATGCTGCACCTCTATTTGCTCACAGGAAAAAGCGATGTGCTGATCAATCTGGTGCAGTGCCTTTCGGCGGTGCTGTGCGGCGTATACAGCTGGGGCATTGCGCGCAAGCTGGGCGTAAGCACGGCCTTCAGCCGCCTGGCGGCCATGATGACGCTGTGTATGCCCATTCTGTTTGCCGAGGCATTCACCGCCGAAGCGGATATTTATTCCTCGCTGTGGATGATGCTGTTTGCATGGCTGCTGCTGGACTTCGTCAAGGCCGACACCCTGCGCTTTGCCGCAGCCGAACGCCACCAGGTGCTGTATCTGGCAGCTACAGTGAGCCTTGGCTATCTGGCCAAGCCCAGCGTGGGCATCGGCATGCTGGTGCTGGCGGCATGGATGGGCATTACCCGCCTTGTCAAGCGGGATAAGCTGTGGGATCTTGTGCGCCTGGCGCTGGTGGCCGTGCCCATGGTGCTGCTGCCCATGATCCCCACCAGCCTGCGCAATCTGCACAGCTTTCACTCGCTGCAAAGCTCCAGCGTGAGCGATGAGCTGATGGTGGGCACCCTGCAGCCGCGCTTTTTGCTGGCAAATCTGCTGAAGCATATTTTCGGCAACCTGCAAAACGGCTATATTCCCGGCTCGGCCGCGATCGTAAACCGCATTGTGGCCAACCTTGGCTGGATCCTGCAGCTGAATATCAACGATGATGCCATCAGCCTTTCGGGGGCAACCTTTGGCAACGGCGATACTTTTAAATTCGGCAACGATGATGCAACCAACCCCATTTTTATACTGCTGCTGATGGCAGCCGCTGCATGGTGGCTGGTGCGCATTGTGTGGCTGGCAGCCCGCCGCCAAAAAACAGGCCGCCCGGTGTTTACCATGGCCCGGCAGTATCTGCCGGTGTGCAGCATTGCCTTTTGCGCCATGGGCTGCACCCTGCGCTGGCAGTATTGGGGCGCGCGTTTGCTGATGCCCTTTATGGTGCTGTGCATTCCCGGCATTGCTGCGCAGGCCGAGGATTTTGCCGACGCAGTGCTGAAAAAGCGCAAAAAGCTTTTGCTGGGCCTGCTGTGGGCCATGTGTATGGTGGATCTTTGCGTGATGATCGGCAGCTTCCACGGCAAAAAGCTGTTTGCCGAAAGGCCCGAAGGCTATTTTAACGCCGAGCATTGCTATTACAGCGCGCAGGACTATCAGGCGGCCTGTCAGGTGATTTTGGATAACGGCTGGCGCAATGTGGGCCTGTATACCGCCAACGATTCCTATGAATATCCCATCTGGGCCATGCTGAAAAGCGAGGACCCGGTGATCCGCCATGTGTTCCCGGTAACCGACCCCTACGACCCGCCCTTTACGCCGGAGGTGATCTTCTCCATTGACCGTGATCTGAGCGACGGCGGCATGGATCGGGACGGCGTTTGGTACAGCGTGGTGTGGCAGCAGGGCAATGTTTCGCTGCTGCGGGCCGAATAACAACGGCATAAACCGATCCCCGGCCGGGGGCTGCAAGGGCAGCTTTACGGCCGGGGATCTTTGTTTTGCCTGTGTGGGGCCCAAAGCCGACCCAACAGAGAATTACTTGAAAAAGAAAAAACCTCTTGACAAAATACTGATTCAAGTATTAAAATAGGCATGAAAATACTGAATCAAGTAATACAAGAGGGACAAAATATGACATATCAGGAAAAAGTGGATTGGCTGCTGAGCTATCGCAGGCAGGAAAACAAGGTGCAGGAGCTGGAGCAGGAAATGAAAGAGCTGCAGCAGGTTTTGGAAAATCAGCGCGCGCTGTGCACACAGGGGCGCGGCGAGTGGCTGCGTGAGCGGCAGGAGCGCGAGGCCACGGCCATTCGGGAACGCCAGCTGGTGCTGGCCAAAGAGCAGCGCCGCATGACAGCGCTGGCGGATGCCATTGAGATCGCCATCAAGCGATTGGAGGAACCGCGCCAGCGCAGGGTGCTGCGGCAGATCTATCTGGCGGGCATGAGCCAGAATCAGGTGTGCGAGCAGTTTCATTACTGCAAGCGGCAGGTGAGCCGCAGCCACACCGAGGGAGTGCGCGAATTGCAGCTGTGCCCCGAAGATCTGCGGGCAGGGGATGGGGTGTAAAAACCGGCGGATGTGTGGTACAATAAAAACCGATTTCAGGCATACCGGGGCATTGCCCCCACAGCATAAAGGAAAAAAATATGAAGATCATTGATGCACATTTGCATATTTTCGGCGAGCGCCCCTGGGCCGAGCGCATGGCGCAGCAGGTGGGGCACCGGAATTCGGCGCAGCATCTGGTGCAGTATTATGCCCAGCATGGCTTTGCCCACGGCATTGTCATGGCCAACGCACCGCTCACCGAGCACACCTGCCGGGAGCTGCCGCCGCAGTTCAGCTATTGCATTGGGCTGGACAGCGGCGTTATGCAAAACCTGCCCGCAAACGCCCCCGAGATCGTGGAAGCCCATCTGCAAAAAAGCACCTGCGTGGGCATCAAGCTCTATCCGGGATATAATCATTCGTATATTTACGACGAAATATACGAACCGTATTACGAACTGGCCGCAAAATATCACAAGCCCGTGGCGGTACACACCGGCGCCACCAACGGCAGCCGCGCCAAGCTGCGGTATGCGCATCCCTTAACGCTGGACGATGCCGCCGCCGATCACCCCGATGTGCAGTTTGTAATGTGCCATTTCGGCAACCCGTTTTTGGCCGAGGCAGCGGCCGTGCTGGAAAAGAATCCCAATGTTTCGGCCGATCTTTCCGGCCTTTTGGGCGGCGCATTTGAAACCGCCGCCCTCAACCGGGCGCAGGCAGGCTATATGGAAATGTTAAAAGCGTGGCTGCGCTATGTGGGCGACTGGAACAAATTTATGTTCGGCACGGATTGGCCGCTGGTGAATCTGGCCGAGTACGCAAAGTGGGTGCAGACCCTTGTGCCGGAAAGCGAGTGGGAAAAGGTGTTTTTTGACAACGCCAACCGCATTTATCAGCTTGGGCTGTAAAAAAAGCGCCCGGCCGGAGAAACCCGACAGGGCGCGGAAAGAAAGAGGGCAATACCGCATAATTCTAAGTGCCGATACGGCGCGCGAGGTGCGGCAGCTGCTAAGCCAAAAGCGCAGACAATACTTTGTGTATTATCGAGCATTTTGGCAACGCAGATGCCGCACCGCAGCCGTCGGAGCGGTGCTTAAGCCGTAAGGCGGGAATTGTGCGGTGGTGCCAGAGGTTTATTTTTTGCTGTAATCGCGGGCACCGTAAATGGCGGTGCCAATGCGCACCAACGTGCTGCCCTCCAGAATGGCGTTTTCAAAATCATCGCTCATGCCCATGGAAAGAATGTTCATGGCAATACGGTCATCACGCAGAGCGGCGGCTTTTTCAAACAAGGCGCGCATGGCAGCCAGATGGCGGCGGTTTTCGGTGTCGTTGTCGTTCACAGGGGGAATGGCCATCAGGCCCTTCACATGCAGGTGCGGCTGCAGGGCAGCGGTTTCCAGCAGGGGAAACAGCCCCTCGGGCGTGATGCCGCTTTTGCTGGCCTCGCCGCCAATGTTCACCTCCAGCAAAATATCCTGATGCACATCGGCTTTGGCGGCGGCAGCCTCCAGCGCCAGCAAAAGATGCTCGCTGTCCACGCTTTGGATCAAGGCTGCGCGCCCCAGCACCTTTTTGATCTTATTGGTCTGCAAATGGCCGATAAAGTGCCCGGGCTTGCCCAGATAGGCACCGGCATCGGTTTTTTCCACCAGCTCCTGCACATGGTTTTCACCAAAAAGATCAATGGGCAGCGCGGCGCTTTCCCGCACGGTTTCCACAGTGCGGGTCTTGCAGGCGGCGCACAGCAGAACTTCGCTGGGGCTGCGCCCGGCAGCCTGCGCAGCACGGGTCATTTTTTCACGGATAACAGCTACATTTTCAGCCATGGATCTACACATTGCCGTTCACCTCTTATATATAATAAAGAATGGATAAAGAATCGGGCAGAGCCTTGGGCGGCACAGAGGGCTTTTGAAAAAAGCAAAAGGCCCCTGCTGCGCAAAACGCAAAGGGCTTTCTGCGGCCCGGAAAATATTTTAACACAGTTTTGCAAACGAGAAAAGAGCAGCTTTGCCGCTGCACAAAAAAGAAAGGAAATTTTTATGCAAGACCAATTTTCGCGCACCCGGCGGCTGATGGGGCCGCAGGCGGTTACGCTGCTGGCCCAAAGCCGCGTGGCGGTGTTTGGCGTGGGCGGCGTGGGCGGCTATGCCGCCGAGGCATTGGCCCGCAGCGGTGTGGGCGCGCTGGACCTGTTTGACAAGGACACCGTGAGCCTGACCAATTTGAACCGCCAGATCATTGCGCTGCACTCTACGCTGGGAATGCCCAAGGCGCAGGTGATGGCCGAGCGCATTCACGATATCAACCCCGACTGCCGCGTAACGGCGCAGCAGATCTTTTATCTGCCCCAGAATGCCGATGAGATCGACCTGACACAGTATGATTATGTGGTGGACTGCATCGACAATGTGACCGCCAAGCTGGAGCTGATCACCCGCTGCACGCGGCTGGGGGTGCCCATCATCAGCAGCATGGGCGCTGCCAATAAGCTGGACCCCACGGCGTTTCGCGTGGCGGATATCAGCAAAACGAAGGTGTGCCCGCTGGCCAAGGTGATCCGGCTGGAATGCCGCCGCCGAAAGATCAAAAAATTAAAGGTAGTGTATTCCACCGAGCAGCCCATCAAGCCCCTGCCGCCGCAGGAGGGCGAAGAAAACTCGCCCGCCAGTGCGGCGTTTGTGCCGGGGGCAGCCGGGCTGGCCGTGGCCGGAGAAGTGGTTTTAGACCTTTTGGAGAAAGGCGGCGCATTGCGCAGCCGCCCGGTGGCGGGCTGCTGAAGGCGGCCCTGTGCGCCAAAGCTGCAGAAACAAAAAATACAAACGAAATATACAAAAGTGTACACTGTTTTGTCGGCTCGCAGTGTACGCTTTTATTTTTCTCTTATTTCTCTTATTTTTAAAACAACAGCCTTACACACGATTTCATAAAAGCTATAAAATTGGTTTATGAAAACAATAAATTCCTCTGATTTGCACAAAAGCGGGAATTTGCAACTGTGCGTTTTTACAAAGTTACAAAAGTACAAATTATTTTTCTGTAGTTTTTTGTAGAAATCTGAATCCTGCAACTATACTGTAGGCATACGGAACGAGCGCGGCCCGCCCGGGCTGCGCCTATACGAAAAGCAAGGAGGAAAACATTCTTATGGAAATTGCAACCCTCGAACTCACTGCTTATCAGGCAGTTGCCGTTGCAGCAATCGTGTTGCTGCTGGGCCGCTTCCTGTGCAGCAAGATCAGCTTCCTGAACACCTACTGCATCCCCGCACCTGTTGTGGGCGGCTTGGTGTTCGCAATCGTTAACCTGATCGGTTACACCACCGGCATTGGTTACATCACCTTCGACAACACCTTCCAGACTTTCTTCATGACCGTGTTCTTCTGCTCGGTCGGCTTCACTGCCTGCTTCCGTCTGCTGAAGACCGGCGGCATTCAGGTTATCATCTTCCTGGCAGTTGCTATCGTGCTGGTTCTGTTCCAGGACATTCTGGGCACCGCACTGGCATCCGTGTTCGGTCTGGATGCTCGTCTGGGCCTGTGCATGGGCTCCATTCCTCTGGTTGGCGGCCACGGCACCTCCGGTTCCTTTGGCCCCCTGCTGGAGAGCCTGGGCGTGGCTGATGCCAACGCTGTTGCTCTGGCAGCTGCAACCTTCGGCCTGGTGGCTGGCTCCGTTATCGGCGGCCCCATCGCTCGTGCCCGCATCAAGCAGAAGAACCTGCACTCCACCGACAGCGGTATCGGCTCTACTGCCGACAACGGCGAAGAGGTGGCAAAGAAGACCATCGACAACACCAGCTTCGTGAACGCTGCTCTGTACCTGGCCGTTGCTATCGGCATCGGTACTCTGGTGTACGACTTCTTCACCAGCATCCACGTCACCTTCCCCACCTACATCGGCGCTATGCTGCTGGCCTGCATTCTGCGTAATGCTACCGATGCTATGCACATCGAGATGCCCCTGGAAGAGATCGACTGCCTGGGCAACCTGTCTTTGAACCTGTTCCTGTCTCTGGCCCTGATGAGCCTGAAGCTGTGGCAGCTGGCCGCTCTGGCTCTGCCTATGATCGTGATCCTGCTCCTGCAGACTCTGTTCATGGCATTCTTCGCATACTTCGTTGTGTTCAAGATCATGGGCAGCGACTACGAGGCTTCCTGCTTTGCAGCTGCAACCTGCGGCTTCGGCATGGGCGCTACCCCCAACGCTATGGCAAACATCCAGGCTGTGAACAAGAGCTTTGGCCCCAGCCCCCGCGCTCTGTTCGTTGTGCCTCTGGTTGGCAGCTTGTTCATCGACTTCTTCAACTCGATCGTTATCACTACCTTCCTGAACATGCTGGGCTAATCTAACTAAGATATTATCTCTTACTCTCTTTCCTTACTCTGCCGTTCAGCGGCTCCCTGTGGCTCTCTCCAATCCTTACTATCACAGGGAGCCGCCAGCGGCAACATTCATCCATGCATGCAAGGATCGGGCGTATCGCGGCAGATCAGCCCGGGCGCCCGGTCCTTTTATTCATTAAACGGTTTTGCTGAACAATTTATACTCATTTTGCGAATAAATTGCTGAATGAAACCGAAGTTTTGTACAGGGCTTTCAATTTTTAGGTTTGTGTACAAAACAGCCCACAAGGCTTTATTTTATTTAACAGGTTTTGGGCAAATGCTTAATAAAAAGCCTTTTGATAAAAACATTAGGCATTATATACAAAGATTTACTCAAAATTTGGTAAATTTAATAATTGCAATTCGCAGGGCACAGAGTTATACTATAACCAATGAAGCAGCAAAGCGCTGCTTTAATGGTTAAAGGATATTTGGAACGAAACAAACAATTTGGAGGACAAAACAATGAATGCTTACATTGAACGTGTTCTGAACCAGGTTCGTGAAAAGGACTCTCATGAGCCCGAATTCCTGCAGACTGTGGAAGAGGTTCTGACCTCTCTGGAGCCTGTTATCAACGCTCACCCCGAGTACGAGAAGGCTGGCCTGCTGGAGCGCATGGTTGAGCCCGAGCGTACCGTCGAGTTCCGTGTCACCTGGGAAGATGACAACCATGTATGGCACACCAACCGCGGCTACCGCGTACAGTTCAACGCAGCCTTGGGACCCTTCAAGGGCGGCCTGCGCTTTGACCCCTCTGTTAACCTGAGCATCATCAAGTTCCTGGGCTTCGAGCAGACCTTTAAGGATGCTCTGACCGGCCTGCCCATCGGCGGTGCTAAGGGCGGTTCTGACTTCGATCCTCGCGGCCGCAGCGACGCTGAAGTTATGCGCTTCTGCCAGGCTTACATGACCGAGCTGTATCGTCACATCGGTCAGGACCTCGACTGCCCCGCTGGTGACCTGGGTGTTGGCGGCCGTGAGATCGGCTACCTGTACGGCCAGTATCGCCGCATCGTTGGCGGTGCTGAGTTCGGCGCTCTGTCCGGCAAGAGCATCGTGACCGGTGGTTCTATCCTGCGTCCCGAAGCAACTGGTTTCGGCGCTGTGTACTACCTGGTTGAGGTTCTGAAGCATGACGGCGTTGACATCAAGGGTAAGAAGATCGCTATCTCCGGCTACGGCAACGTGGGCTGGGGCATCATGAAGAAGGCTGCAGAGCTGGGCGCTGCTGTTACCTACTTCGCAGGTCCCGACGGCTACATCCATGATCCCGATGGCGTTGTTACCGAGGAGAAGCTGAACTACATCCTGGAGATGCGTGCTAACGATCCTAAGCACTGCAAGCCCTACGCTGACAAGTTCGGCTGCGAGTTCGTTCCCAACGAGAAGTGCTGGGGCGTTAAGGATGTAGATATCTACATGCCCGCTGCTACTCAGAACGACGTTAACATGGACTGGGCTAAGAAGATTGCTGAGTCTGGTGTTAAGTACTACGTCGAAGTTGCCAACATGCCCACCACCAACGAGGCTCTGGAGTTCCTGAAGGGCCAGAAGCACATGGTCGTGGCTCCCTCCAAGGCTGTTAACGCTTGCGGCGTTGCAGTTTCTGAGCTGGAAATGGCACAGAACGCTGAGCGTCTGTACTGGACCGCTGAGGAAGTTGACACCAAGATGCATGCCATCATGAAGAACATCTACCACAGCTCTGTGGCAGCTGCTGAGCGCTACGGCCTGGGCTACGACCTGGTTGCTGGTGCTAACATCGTTGGCTTCCAGAAGGTTGCTGACGCTATGATGGCTCAGGGCATTTTCTAATCATCAATTCGCTTAGGGCTTTTGGCCTGCGGGAAACCGCAAGCCAAAAGATTCTCCTCTGAATTCTTTTTTCCATTGCATTGGGTGCGAGGCTTTTGGGCTTCGCACCCATTGCTGTTTATAGGGGCCTATTTAAAAGGGAAGGGCATCGCCCGAAAAACAGCATAAGAATTGCCCGCAGGGGCTGCCGGTGGTGCGGCAGCTTCTGCGGGCTTTTTGCGCCTTTTGGTGCCTATGCGGGGATCTGCTGATGGGCTTTCAGGGCGGGCGCTTTTGTTTTTTAAGGCTCTTTGTCAAATGTTGGGGTAAAAGTAAAACAACCAAGCTGAATGAGGGAGTACACAGCATAAAACAGGGCTGTGTACTCCTTTTCTTAAACAGCAGAATGAGAGCAGTGCAAAATACGAGAGCGAAAACGCGTAAAATCACGGAAGCCGAAACAAACACGCTTGAGAACTTTTTGGGCTCTTTGCCAAAGGCTCGGGGCAAAGTTAAAGGGCCAAGAGGAATAAAGGCTTCACAGAATAAAGAGCAGGGGGCGGCCCGGCAAAACAGCGCCATTGCTGCTGTTTCAAAAAGCGGAATGCCCGTGATAGCGCGTGCCGCAGCAAAAAAATACCGCACAGCCTAAAGGGGCTGTGCGGCACAGGAAAGCTTTACTGCTGCTCGGCACTCATGGTGAGCAGGCCGTCTAAAAAGCCGCGCAGGCGAATTTTGCCGCCGGTGGGGCTTTTGCCGCGAATCAGATTCATTTCGCGGCGCACATCTTCAAACGAAAACAGCGTGCTGGAATAGCGCACAAAGATATCGTTCATAAAATCCTCGCAGCCAAGGTGTGCCAGATTGCTCATGCCCACCTGAATGGCGCGGCGCACACGCTGCTCCATGGTTTTGGGGGAATCGCTGAGCGCCGAGCACAGATTGCCGATGGAAACCCCCGACGAGGTGAGCCGGTTTTGCAAAAGATAATCGCAGATCTTTAAAATATCCTCGGTGCCCTTTTCGCCGCCCATACCCAGCTGAACCAGAATGTTCTGAATGCGGTGCAGCCGCGGCGAGGTTTCGGGGGGCTGATCCTCCCGCACGGCGGCCTTGCTGCCCGCAGAGAGCGCAGCGGCATCCAGCCCCTGCAGGCCGAACAAACGGCCGATATCGGTGAGCTTGCGCTCATTTTCCAGCTGTGTGGTGGCGTTGGTGATCACGGTGCAAACCTCGATCACATTGATGGGCTTGTTGATGAAAAAATCCACGCCAGCCGAATAGGCCTGTGCAATCATGTCTTTGTCCGAAACCTGACTGATCATAATGCAGCGCGCCTTGCAGCCGGCCGCACGCAGCTGGCGCAGCGTGGTCACGCCGTCACGATGGGGCATTAAGAAATCCATTAAAATAATATCCGGCCCTGCCTGCATGATCTGCTCAATCGAGGGCATATCGTCGGCGGAATCGCCGCACACCGTGCCCAGATCGTTGCTTTCAATGATCTGCTCCAGCACGGCGATCACAGAGGGGTCATCTTCGAGTATGTACAGCTTCATTGCGGTACCTCCAATATAGCAGCCGGAATTCCAACAATAAACTCAGTGCGCAGGCCGGGCTGGCTGGTCACATCCACATGGCCGCCCAGCTCCTGCGCCACCAAACGAACATTGGGCAGGCCCATGCCGCGGTATAAGCTGCCGGTAGAGGGGTCAAATTTGGTGGAAAAGCCCATTTCAAAAACGGAGTTGATGTATTTGGGGACAATGCCGGGGCCATTGTCGGCCACCATAAAGCAATATTCATCGCCGCGGCGGTATTCGATCAGCTCCACATAGCCGTGGCCGCAGCCGTGTGTGCCCTGAATGGACTCAATGGCATTGGTTACAAGGCACCGCAGAATGGACATCAGGGCGTAATGCTCCACCGTGACAAAATCGCAGTCACAGTGAAAGCGCAGCCGAATGGGCGCATCGCCCAGCATCCGGCGGGTGCTGGCCTCAAGAATGTTCAGCACCGAAGAAAACTCCATCACTCGGTCATCGGCACTGTCGCCCAATTCCTCGTGAAAGCCCTGCTCTATGCGGATGTAATCCTTTTTCAGATCGTGGATATCACAGGCGATCTGCAGGGCCATATCCCGCATACTTTGCGGCACTTCCGGAATGGCGCTCAGCTGCGAATGCAGCTGATACGACATTTTTACGGTTTGCTCAATGCGGGCTTTATCCTTGGCCAGAAAATACAATTCGCCCTTCAGGTGCGTTTTCATCAGATACAGGCGTTGATATCGCTCTTCATGGTCGGCGCGGTTCAGCAGCGAGTGATAGTGGCAGTACAGCGCCAGCAGCAGCCCGGCACCGCAGCCGCGCAGCAGGGCAATGAACACCAGCGAGGGCAGGATGGTAAGGGAAAAGCCCGAAAAGGAAAACAGCTGGTCAAGGCCGACCTCCAACAGGTTAGAGGCAAGCTCGCACAGGGCAAGCCCCGCCACATCGCCGAGGCGGGGAATGCGCGGCGCGCGCATGGGCACCAGCAGCGGGAACAGCAGCCCGTAAAACAAATAGAAGCTGCAGGCGGGAATATGCACGCGAAAGGCCTCTGCGGCCTCGGCATGGGTGAGCAGTATATCGGAAAAGGCGCGGAACAAAAGCACCATCACGCCGCTGCAGGCACAGGCCGGAAACGGATGGTTTTCACAGTTCAGGGTGAGCAGCAGCACCGGCAGCAGCATCACCGCGGTGGAAATGCGGAAGTTTTGCAGGGAAAACTGAAAGAATACCGTGCTGGAAAAGGTGATCACAGCGCCGCAAAGCAGCGGGCGAACGATGGGGTCACGCGCGAGCTCCCATTTTTTTTTCATGTAGGTTCCTCCGAAAGGCCCAAGGCGCTGCGCATGGCGGCGGCATAGGCGGTAAGGCGCGGCTGAATGTCCGGCAGCTGCACAGCGGTGCCGCGGTCGTTGGCGGTGACCATCAGGGCAAAGCCGGGGGGCAGAATAAAGCCCTTGTTCATGCTGAGGGCCGAAACGATCTGCCGGGCCACAATGTCACCGCCCGAATAGCCCGAAACCACCACCGCAAACAGCTGCTTGCGGTGAAAGCTGCCGGTGCGGAACAGCGCGGTGAGCCGGTTGATAAAGGCCGTAAGGTTGGCAGAAAGCGCATCGTTGTAGTTGGGGCACAGCATCACAAGCGCATCGGCCCAGCGCAGTGCGGGATACACCTCTTTCACCATCACGCCGCCGTAAAAGCAGCTGCCCTGCTCGCCAAAGTGCAGGCAGGTGGGATAGCTGCAGCCTGCACAGTCCGCCAGGGTGCCGTTGCGCAGACAGAATTCCTGAATCTCCGCCTCGGGCAGATGGGTTTTCAGCTCGGCCCAAAGATCCAGCGTGTTGCTGGTGGCGCGGGTGCTGGCGTGGATCACGGCAAGCTTGGGGTGCTGCGGATGCACGGGCCGCCATTCGGCCAGATTTGCGGCAAGGGCCTGCAGCGAAAGGCGATAGGCATCGCTGAGGGTGGTGCTGGCGTTGCGCGCGCGCTGGGCAAAATTGGCCAGACTGCCAATGGCTTCCACCAGGCTGTGGCCGGGCAGGGTGCAGCCCGCATAGTTGGCGGCCAGCGCCAGCTCTCGCCCCACAGCCTTGGAATACAGATCGCAGGGGCTGTCCACGGCAAAACCGGCCAGTGTGTCCGGCAGGGTGTTGGGGTGGGTGCGCAGCCAGAAAAGCAGATCATACAGCCCCGGCGAAAGCCCGGCCTCGCCCAGCTGCACGGCAAACAAAATGCGCGCGCCGCGGCATTCGGCCAGCTGGGCCGGGGTGCGGATCAGGCGATAGGCTGTGCCAGCCAGTGCGCTGTGCAGCATTTCCTGCAAGCGCCCGGCGCTGGGCTGGGCCAGATATAATACAAAACGGGCATCCATTGGGCAGGGCCTCCTTACGGTGCATGATCCCGCGACTCAAGATCAGGCACTCTATAATCATACCCGAAAAACCGGTAAAAATAAAGGGAGATCACACGATTTGCCGCGGCCAAATCACACAATGGCGTGCAGCGCGGCCTCGGCAGCCTGAATGCGGGCATACAGCGCATCGGGCAGGGGCAGGCATTCGGTTTGCTGGCCCATGGCCGTCATGCGGGTTTTGCAGCCCATGAACGCACCGCCCAGAAAAACCGAGCCGTAATGCCATTCGCCGCGCAGCGTGAGCAGCAGCGAAATCGCACCGCTGCTCATGGCGGGGGCCACATAGGGCTTAAAGCCCAGCTCACGCACGGCCAGATTGGCGGTCACCACCTTTTCAGTCAGCTCGCAGCTGAGGGCATCGTTGTAGTGCAGAATAGAGTCGGCGATCACCAGCTCCTTGCCGTGGGGGCCAAAGGCGCGCCCTTCGGTGAGAAACTGCCCAAAGCGGGCTTCGTCTTTTTTGGCATAGTAGGCGGCGCGGGCGTTCATAACGCCAAGGCCGAAACCCTGGATCTGCTCGGGCAGCAGGCCCTTGCCGTCAAACACGCCGTTTTCGTCGGTGTTGCTGGCCAGATACGCCGATTTTGCCAGCGGGTCAATGGGGTCGCTCACCTGGCACCACAGCCCTTTAAAGTGGGCCTCACGGGCCATGCGGGCGTAATGCTCGGCAATTTTGCGGTTGGTTTCAAACTGCGCCATGCGCACATCCTTAATGCCGCTGCCCACAGGGGGAATGCCCTTGCTGGCCACAAACACAAACAGATCGCAGTCAAACAGCTGTTCGGGGGTCACCACCTCTACCGGGGGCAGGGAATCGTAGTTCCACGGATAGTTGATCTGGTTGGCTTCGATCTCCCAGCGGGCCGACATGGCGGGGGAAAGATCACAAATGCCGATACTGTCCACCACATCGCCGCCCAAAAGGCGCAGGCCGGTGAGCATGGTGCCTCCCACATCGCCCAGCGCCAGAATGTTGATGCGTGCCTTGCGCTTGGGGGCAGCCGGGGTGAAAAGCTCGGTGAAACGGGGGTGATTCAGGTTGATGGCGCGCACTTTATCGGCGGCGATGCACTCGGCCAAAAAGGCATCCGTTTCATCCTGCGGCAGTGCGGTGCTGTTTAATGCCGAGGCGTTTTCGCTTTCGGCCAGCAGCTGCCCGGCACAGGTGGGCGAAAAGCTGGCGCGGCTGTTCTGGGCGCTGCGGTCCATGAGATAAAACAGGGCATCGGCCCGGGTGGGGCAGGCGATTTTTTCATAAGGCAGCTCCCCGTTGGGGCTGCAGCAGATACGGCCATCGACGCTATAGTAGAACATAGAAAGTTACCTCCTGTTTATAGGCACGGTGCCCTGTGCGCAAACGGCACAGGCACCAATACCGATTTACTTTTTCATAATGCGGCGGGTGCGAAGAAGCTGCTCCAGATCGTTTTCCAGATAGGCGCTGGCGGGCAGATCGGCCGAGTAGCCCATGCAGGCGCCGCGATCCGGGCAGGTGGGCAGCACAACGGCTTCGGCCAAACGCTCCAGCGTGAGATTGCGGCCAAACAGCTGCCGATATTCGGATTCCAGCGCCAAAAATACATCGCGGGCATTTTCCAGACACACCTGAGAAAACTCATACACAGCCTCCTGGCTGCAGCCTTCCAGCCCGGGATAGGTGTAGGGCAGGATCTGGTTGATGGTGGGCAGCAGGCCGGATACCGGCGCATGGGCGCGCCTTACGGTGTCGCCGCCGATAAAGGGATACAGCGTGGAATCCACAAACCAGTAGCGCAGGTTGGGAATGTTGTAAATGCCGCTTACGGGCAGCCCCGAGGGGGCCATGGTGTCGGCCCCAAGGCCGGAAAGAATGCCCAGCATCACCGCACCGATCTGCACACCCTCCTGCCGAAGCAGCGGCAAAACGGCATTCAGGCGGCCCGGGCGGTGCAGCAGATCGTCCACCAGGATCACCGGGCGCTCAAAGCTTTTCAGGGTGCGGATCTGGGCCTGCAGGTCAGAATAGCCCGGGAAAGCATCAATGCGGCTGGCGGAAAGATCCGGCGCAAACACGCGGTCGGTGTGCAGGGTTTTGGTAACGGTGTTGGGCACCACGCGCCCGCGCAGCAGCTTGCCGAAGGGCACGCACATCATGGGCCCCAGCACACGCGGAGAGGTGGGCGTTTCGGGCACGCCGTTCATGCGCGTGATGCGCTCAGCCAGGCTTTGCTGGATCACGGCGCTGGAAAGATCCAGCACCAGATTGCCCGGGAACAGCCCTGCCGCAGCGCGCATCAGGCGGGTGTGGGTGGTTTGCGCCACCTGCCGCAGCACCGGCGAATGGGCCAGCGGCTGTTTAAAGGTGGCCTGCAGGTTGCGCAGCACCACAATGGGCTGGTGCATATCGCACAGCAGCGCTTCGGGGGAAAGCTCGGGCGCGGGAATAAAGCCGCGCAGGGCAAGGGCTGTGCGTATCTCGGCGTTTTCTGCCTCGGCAGCGCCCACCCACAGCCCGTGGGTGCAGCCCTGCAGCAGGCCGTAGGAAAGCATTTCCGAGAGCACCAGCCCCAGAGAATCCTCCGTGTGCAGATGGGTCAGCCAGATGCCCTGCAGCAAAAGCACGGCCCCGCCTGCGCGGCGGCGCAGCGCGGCAGCGGCTTCGGGGGTGGAAACGGCGCTCATCAGCTGCCCGGAGCCCAGTGCCCGAAAAGCCCCCAGCGCCAGCAGGCGGCCGCCGTTTTGCAGCGCCACCCATTGGCTGGCAGGCAGCGCAGCGCACGCGCGGGCCGCAGGCAGGGGAAGCTGATCAAACAGGGCTTTCAGCTGTGCGGGCGTGGGCGCACAGAGCAGCTGCAGCTTTCCGGGAGATTCCACCAAGCCGGGCTTAAAGCGGGCCGCGCGCAGATATACGCCGCTGGAATAGATATATTCCTGCACCACCGGATCGATGAGCTGCGAAATGTCGCGCCCCTGATCGAGATTGTCGCGTATGCGGGTGCTGCTGATATCCTCCAGCTCGGGCGGCAGCGTAAGCTCAACGATCTTGCCGGTGAGGCATTTGCGGGCCTCACGGTCACGCTGCTGCTGGGCTTCGTCCTGGGAGTTGCGCTTGAACAGAATGTGGTGGAAGGTGTGAATGGAGTTTTCGCTCACAGGCTTTTTGTAGGCGCTGGCGTTGGCGATCACATCGCTGCCCGCCACCAGATAAAGCTCTTTGCCCGGAAACAGGCTGCGCAGGCGTGCAAGGTCGGCCTCACAGGCAAGGTTTACCGGGATCGAGCTGGGGAAAATATGCACATGGAACATATCGGGCACCGACATATTCACGATCTGGCGGCGGATCAGGTGCGGCTGGGCGTTTTTGCTCCAGGAGAATTCATCCACGGCCAGATACACCTCAAAGCCAAGGTTGCGGATGGCGCGCACAATGCCCTTGTGCCCCAGAGTAAACGGATCAAAAGTGCCGGGGAAAAACGCCACCTTGTTCCACTCGGGCACGGTGAGTGCGGCGGCATCCGAGCCGCAAATGTTGATAAAGCGGCAGATCTGGGTGAGCGCAGCGGCGCGGTAATATTCGCCCCCCGGCGAGGGCGGGTTTTCGCCCAGCAGGAACAGCAGCTTTTTGCAGCACAGGCCAAACAACACCTTTTTATCCGTAAGGCTCAGCTGCTGCGAGGCAAACAGCTTGCTCAGATCCAAAAGACTCTGATGGCGCACCAGCGGGCGGTGGTTGGCAAGGCCCGCCAGCAAAAATCCCAGCAGATAGCGGCGGCGCAGATCCACTTCTTCCTCGGATTCCGCATAGCGGCCGGGGTACAGCGGGCTGTATTCCAGCAGCACGCTCACAGTGTCCAGGGCCACGCATACCACGCGCTCGTTTGAGCTGGAAAGGCTTTCGCGCAGGCTCTGCACCAATTCGTTCAGCTCCTGCGGGGGCAGCCAAAGCCCCAGCTGGCCCAGGCAGTTGGGAATATACTTGGAAAACTCATACTCGCCGGTTTCCAGCCCCTTGAAAAGCTCTACGCAAATTTCGTTGCGGTGCTCGGCGGTGAGCAGCGGCGCAATGCGCTGCAGGGCAGCGCCTGCATCATAGCGCACCACGATATTTTCGCTCACCTTGACAAGGTTGGCCAAATGGGTGGCAATGTGCAGCCGCTCCGCGCCCTCACAGTGGGGCGCACGGTCGGCCAGCAGCTTGATGCTCACAGCTTTGCGGATCCAGTGGGTGCCGGTTTTCAGATTGTCCAGAAAAATTTCGTTCAGGGCTTCTTCGCGGTTCAGGCGGTGTTCCAGCTCGGGCTGGCTGTAACCCAGCCCCTGCCCCACGCGAAAACGCAGAAATTGCAGGATCAGATCACTTTCGCCCTGCATGGCATCGTAAAAATCCGCAATTTCGGCACGGTGCTCGCTTTCCGGCGGCAGCGCAGCGGCCAGCTGCTTGTAAAAACGCGCGGCGGCAATGCGCAGCGGCAGGCTGCCCTGGCGGTAATAATGCCGCGCAAAGCGCATCAGCAGGTGCAGCTGCTCGGGGCTGCACAGCGAAAGCGGCAGATCGTACAGGTTATCCAGCAGCGGAAACGCTTCTTCCGGGGAAAGATCGCTGCGGGTGTAAAACGAAAGCAGCACATGGAACAGTTCGGGCTGGTCCTGGGCGGGGGCATAGCGGAACAGGCTTTGCACCACCAGCTTTAAGGTGTAGCGGATCCAGGATTTCTGAATGGACATCAAAAGCGGATCGGGGCTCACAAGGCGGTGCAGCAGTGATTCCCACAGCTCCAAGGCGGTGGCCTCGGCAGGGTCGGGCGTGCCGACGGGGCGCTCTTTGCGGTAGCCCGCATTGTACTGGCCGATCAGCTGGCCCAAAAGCTCGGCGGCGCGGCGGCGGATATCGCCCTCACGGTTCATCAGCAGCTCATACAAAAAGTCAAGGGTCATGGCTTTTTGGCGCGGATGCAGATAGATGGAATATTCGCCGAAAATATCCAGATAGGTGCGAATGCTGCGCCAGTCTTTTTCGGTGCGGGCGCTTTCCAGCAGGTTGGCAAAGCTGCCGTCACGCGTGAGGATGGCCATGACCAGAATGTTTTGCTCCATGCCCTGAAACAGCAGGCTCTGCACGGCCTGGGGTACGCTGCGCAGCGAAATATCCGGCATGGGCGCGGGGGCCGGGGTGCGGCCGGTAAGATCCACATCCACGCCCTTGGTGCGCATATAATCCTCAAAATCGTGCAGACGGGCGTACACAAATTTATAGCGGTTCAGCTTGGCTTCGTCCACATTGTCCAGCTTGGAAAGGATCACCCGGAAGGAATCGTCCAGTCCGTAAATGCGGGTAAGCTCGCACCCGTCGGCATCCCGCTCCTGCTTAACGCGGAAATCGGCGTAGATCAGGCACAGGGCCTCCACCGAAAGATTGTCCAGCTCAAGATCCCATGTGGAATGGTTGGCCCCTACCGCGCCGATGGAGGAAGCGCCGATGCGGCGAAACCACTGGTCGGTGTAATAATAGTGCAGATAGGGCACACGCTCGCCGGGGCGGCAGCCGTATTTGCCAATGTCATGCCCGGCGGCGGCTCCGCTGGCAAGGGCCAGGTCCACCGGCAGCCCGGCGGCCAAAAGGCCGCGCGCCGCCGTCATGGCAACATGGTGAACGCCCGCAATGTGCCCCAGCGTGCGAAAAGGAGTCACTTCATCGCCAAGGCGCAGCATTTCATACACATATTCCTCACGCCATGCGTGCAAAAAGATCCTGTATTCCCCGGCGCGCTCAAACCCGGCGGCCTCCGCCTCAGAAAGAAACTGAAAATCCATCAGCGGGTTGGGCTTGCGGTTGGTGCGCTCGGCATCCAGACAAAGCTGCAGAATGCGCAGATACAGCTCTGCGCCTGCCTGCCAGGGGGCGGCAGCGGTGGAAAAATCGGCATCGGGATACAAAAGATGCCGGGCGTATTCGTAGCAAAAGGCCAGCCAGCCGCCCTGGGGCTCACCCGGGCAAACCTGCTGCAAGGGCTCGCGGCAAGCTTCCAGCGCATGGGCGCAGACAATGTGCGGCTGGGCGCACAAAGCCATGATCGAATGGTGCCAGTCGGCCGGAGATACCAGCGCAGCGCACACAGGCTGCGGCAGCGAAACCTGCTGCGTGAAGCGGCGAAGCAGGGCCTCCAGTGCGATATGACTGCCCGAATGGCGATGTGCAGACATGGCAAACACTCCTTTGTATAGAAAAAGTTCCGTATATAAGTAAAAAAAGCTCTTTTATGATTTTTGTGCAGGGCTGCATTCTGAATTTTATATAAATTAAACCAATTTAATTGTAAAATTGCAGAAACCATTTGTCTATAAGTCATTATGTAAAAAATATTTCGTGATTTTTGGTGAAAAAAGATAGAAACCTGCATAAAGTTAAGCCCGCAGGCTGCAAAAAGGGCTTGACGAAAGCAAAACTTCGTAGTAACCTAAACATGGCAATTAAAAACGAAAGGAAGTTGGCAGGAAAGCGGCTGCAGCGCAGCCCGCCGAAGGAGTAAAACTCTCAGGTGTTCCCGTTTGGAATAGAAACTGTCAATGGATCGAACTTCTGGAGAAGCCCGGAAAACCCGGGGGCCGAAGGTGCAAACACGCAGCGCGTGGAATCTCTCAGGCAAAAGGACGGAAGATGCCCGAAAAATCAGGCAATCGTTTTCGGCAGTGCAGTGCAGCACGCCGATGGCGGGGGTTTTGGTTTTTCCCTATGGCATTTTTTCTTTTTGAACCAAACATGAGAGACCGACTTGCTGCAAGGCAAGCCGGTTTTTTTTGTTTTGCAAATTGATTGCCGACAAAAGAAAGAAAAAAGGAGAAAATGTTATGTGGGAAATGATCAATCAACTGATCATCAAGATCGATGATCTGGTATGGGGCGTGCCCCTGATGGTGCTGATCCTCAGCGGCGGCCTGCTGCTGACGGTGCGTTTGGGGCTTTTGCAGATGCGCCGCCTGCCCCTGGCCCTGCGCTGGATGGTGAAAAACGAGGAAGGCGGCGACGGTGAGATCACCAGCTTTGCCGCATTGTGTACAGCCCTGAGCGCCACCATCGGCACCGGCAACATTGTGGGTGTGGCCACAGCCGTGTGCGCAGGCGGCCCCGGCGCTTTGTTCTGGATGATCGTGGCAGCCTTTTTCGGCATGGCCACCAAATACTCCGAAGGCCTGCTGGCGGTGAAATACCGCAAGGTGGATGCCGATGGCCACAGCCTGGGCGGCCCGTTCTATTATATTCAGGAGGGCATGGGCAAAAGCTGGACCTGGCTGGCCAAAATGTTTGCCGTGTTCGGCACCATGGTGGGCCTGTTCGGCATTGGTACTTTCTCGCAGGTGAACGGCATCACCAGCGCGATCCGCAATTTCTTTGACCCCAACCGTCAGCACACCGTGAATGTGCTGGGTCTGGGCGATTATTCCTGGGCCGTGGTGATCGGCTCGCTGCTGCTTACCCTGTGCGTGGCGGCTGTTCTGCTGGGCGGTGTGCAGCGCATTGCGCGTGTAAGCCAGATCATTGTGCCGTTCATGGCTGTGATCTATCTGGTGTTTGCACTGGCACTGGTGCTGTTTAACATCACCGCCGTGCCTGCTGCCGTTGTGACCATTGTCAAGGGCGCATTCAACCCTGCAGCCGTTACCGGCGGTGTGGTGGGCAGCATGGTGGTTGCCATGCAAAAGGGCGTTGCCCGCGGCATTTTCTCCAACGAAGCCGGCCTTGGCTCGGCCCCCATTGCCGCTGCTGCTGCCCAAACCAAAGAGCCTGTGCGTCAGGGCCTTGTAAGCATGACCGGCACCTTCATCGACACCATTGTGATCTGCACCATGACCGGCCTTTCCATCGTGATCACCGGCGCATGGCAGCAGCCCGGCCTGGAGGGCGTGGAGGTTACCAGCTATGCTTTCCAGAACGGTTTGCCCATTCCGCCGCAGCTTGCATCCTTTGTGCTGATGGTCTGCCTGGTGTTCTTTGCCTTCACCACCATTCTGGGCTGGGACTATTACAGCGAGCGCTGCCTTGAGTTTTTGCTGGGCAGCAAGGAGCATGGCTTCCTGACGGTGTATCGCTGGCTGTATATTGCCTGTGTGTTTGTAGGCCCTTACATGACCGTGGCCGCTGTGTGGAACATTGCCGATATTGTGAACGGCCTGATGGCAATTCCCAATATGATCGCTCTGTTTGTTCTGAACGGCGTGGTAGTCAAGGAAACCAAGGCTTTCTTTGCAGCCAACAAGCATAAGATCTAAGGCAACACCACATAATTCCCGCCTGACGGCTTAAGCACCGCTCCGGCGGCTGCGGCACGGCATATGCGTTGCCAAAATGCTCGATAATACACAAAGTATCATCTGCGCTTTTGGCTTAGCATCTGCCGCACCTCGCTCGCCGTATCAGCACTTAGAATTATGCGGTATTACCCTAACCATCTTCGTTATTCGTTCGTATATGCACAAGGCCGGCCTTCCCGCAGCGGAAAGGCCGGCCTTGTGCTGTTTTGTGTGTAAAATTCAGCAAGGAAAAACCTCAGCGCTCGTGGATCTCCTTGCCGCTCAGATGCTCAATGGTGATCTCGAAGATCTGCGCAGCGCTTCCGCAGCGCGCGATCTCCTCGTCCACCTCCTGCTCGCTGGGGTAATATTTGAGCGCAAGCTGCCGAAGCAGCGCCGCCGCAGCCGGGCCGGGCTGCACGGGGCGGCAGCGCCCAAACGCGATGGCACATTGCACAAACGGCGCCCAGTCGTTTTCGCGGCGAGTCTCGTTGCCGTAAACCGTAAAACAAACCTTGTCACACGCGCAAAGGGCATCGAATTTGTGGCCCGCGCGTGCGCCGTGAAAATAAATTTTTTGTGCCTCGCAGCTGTAAAAATAGTTGATGGGAACCGCATACGGATAGCCATCGTCACCGTTTACAGCCAAAATGCCTCGGCGGCCCTTTTGCAAAAGCGCCTGCGTTTTTTGCAAGGGCATTTCTTTTTCTTTTCTGCGAATGGGTCTGAACATGATACTTTCCTTTCTTTTTTATGAATGGCTCCGGGGCAATGCCCGCAGCGCGGAAGCTTTATTCACCAACCTGCAAAAGCACATCCCACAGCAGCTTGTGGGTGGGGGCGTAGTAAATATATCGCGGCTGGCCCCAGGAATTGTCAACCTCGTCCCGAGAAGAATAGCTGACCTCGGCGTTTTTGTCGGCAGCAACGCAGTCCATCAAATAGCGGCACAAAAGGCCGTTTTCGTATTCCACATCGGCAAAAATGCGCAGGGTTTTCCCGGCGGGTACCGTGTAGCTTTTATCCAAAACTGCGTAGTAATCTTCTCCGTACAGAGAAAGATCCTCTCTGCCAGTGAAAAGCGGATCGCGCTGGATCTTGTTCTGCGCATTCTCGCTCAGATCAACGGCCACACGGTCGATCTCCTTGCGGTCCAGCTCGGCGGTAAAAGAGATGCTTTTCAGATCCTCCGGGATACCCGAAGGAAACCCCATGGTGACAGGCTGTTTTTCGATCACCTTCAGGCTGCCGTCTTCACGGACAAACTCACAGCTGCCGTTGAAAGAGGGATAAAACTCCGAAAACGCCTGATACTGGGGGCTGAAATAATCGCTCAGCGCCTGTGTGCGCAGGGTATCGCCGTCCTGCAAGGTGATAAAGGCATCGCCGGTCTCCGAAAAAATCGGAATTTCAGCCTCGGCAATAAACTGGCCGTTTTCGTAAGCCATGGGAACAGCGGTGCCGTTATAGTGGAACTCGGCGGTGGTGCTGCCCGGGGCAAATTCCTTGGGCGTTGCGGTATAGCGCAAAAGGATCGTGGCATTTTCGGCGTTGACTGCGCCATAGGAAAAACCGGTTTTTGCCAGCAGATTTTGCTGCTGCTCCAGCTTATCGGAAACCGTGCCGGATATACCGTCAATGCACATCTGCAGCGAGGAATAATGCTGCGAATTGAGCGAGCGCACCTGCTGCAGCTCCTGCTTTACGCTGTGCAGTTCAAACAGGCACACGCCTGTCAGCACACAGGACACGGCAGACAGGATCAAGGCAGGCTGTTTTTTCATGGCGAAATCTCCTTTCTCCGGGGAAAAACGCTTTTTTTCAGCATACCATAAAACCGGGAAAAAAGCAAAACCGCCCGGCGAAAAGTTTGGCCTTTACAGCTTTTTTAAAAGGCTCAGCCCACGGGATTCCAGGCGGGAAATATAGCTGCGGCTCAGCCCCAGCTTTTGCGCCACCTGCAGCTGGGTGTGCGGGGCCGCGCCGCCCAGCCCATAGCGCAGCGCCAGCACCTGCCGCTCCCGCGCAGGCAGGCGCGAAAGCCGTGCCGAAAGGCGGCGGGCAAGATCGCGCTGCTCCAGCGATTCCTGCAGGGGAACATCGTCCGGAATGGCATCCATCAGGGTCAGCCCACCGTCCTGCCCGGCCTCCAGCGGCTCCTGCAGCGAAACCATCGGCGGCACACGCCGCTGCCGCCTAAATTGCATTCGCATTTCATTCGCTATCCTCTCTCAACGGATACATAGGTTGGTCAATGGGCGGCAAATCCGCCTCTCCATCCTCCGCAAAGAGGTAAACATAGGCATTTTTGCCGTCCCAGACCACCTTTTTGACGATGGTGCGCAGCAGACGGCGTTTTTCCTCCAGCGTGGCAGAATCCACCGCGCTGGCAAACGACTCGATCATTTCCTGATGGAAGGCGAACTCCTGATGGAGCATCCGGCTCTGTTCAGTCAGGGCTTCCAGCTCGGCAAGGCGCAGCTGCTGTGTCTCGCTCTCCTGATGGAACGCGTCGATCTGCTCCATGACGTACTTCGCAGAGGTGTCGCTGGCAACGGACAGGGACTCCACCAGCCGCTTGATGCGCTCTTCCGTCTCGGCATGCTTTTCCCGGAGCAGCGCCAGCTCTGCGTCGTAGCCCTCCTTGCTGCCGCTGATAACCTTCTTGGTCTGCGCCAGCAGCCGGGTAAGGGTCTCCTTGTCGGCAGACAGCTTGCGGATTTCCTCGATGATCTTAGCGTCCAGCGTGTTGCCGTTGCAGTTCTTCATAGCACAGACCGTGCCGTGGCTGCGCTCCTTGGTGGAGCACATGTAGGTGTAGATCAGCTCGCCGTCCGCATTCTTGCGGTTGGTCAGCTTCGGGCGCATATAGTCGCCGCATTCGCCGCAGCGCAGCAGCCCGGACAGCAGCGCCACGTTGCTGCGGGGCCTGCGGTAGCTCTTGGATTTGTTGACATCCAGCATGGCCTGCACCCGCACCCAATCGCTGCCCGCGATGATGCCGGGGTGCTTGCCCACCGCCACGATCCATTCCTCCATGGGACGGATCTGGTTTGCCTTGCCGGGGCGCTGGAGGGTGCGGTTGTATGCCATGACACCGTGCTCGCCGTCGAATTCCGAGCGCTCGGCAAACAGGTCAACATTGTTCTCTTTCAGATACTGATACGCCGTCTCGTCGGCGATCATGTAAACCGGGTTCGTGAGAATGCCCCGGATGGCAAAGCGGGTGAACTGCTTGCCGCGCTTCGTGACGCAGCGGTGCTCCAAAAGATACTGGTCGGTCTTGCTGAGAGAGCCGGTCTCCATGAACACCTCGAAGATCGTCTTGACCAGCTGAATTTCCTCCGGGATGGGCTTGAGCTTGCAGGCCTTCTTCACCTTGCCGTCCACCGTCACGCTGGACAGGCTCTCCGAGGCATAGCCCGTGGGCGTTGTGCCGCCCAGCCAGCGCCCGGTCTTGGACAACTCGTGCATATTGTCCCGGATGCGCTCGGCGATGGTCTCCCGCTCCAGCTGGGAGAACACGGACGCAATGTACATCATGGCGCGGCCCATGGGCGAGGACGTATCGAACTGCTCACGGATGGAGATGAAGTCAATGTGCCGGTCGCCCAAGTCCTCAATGAGCTTCGCAAAGTCACCGATGTTGCGGCTGATACGGTCGAGGCGATAGACCACGATGGCCGCGAACTCAATTTTTTGCGAGTCCTTCATCATCTTCTTGAACTGCGGGCGCTCCAGATTGCCGCCGGAAAAGCCCTCGTCCTCGTAGACCAGCACATTTTCCGCCGCTTCCTCGCCAAAGTGCATGGCGATGTACTGGCGGCACAGCTCGATCTGGTTTTCGATGCTCTCGCCCTTGCCGGTGAATTTGGATTTGCGGGAGTAGATGACGTATTGCTTCGGCGTATCTTTCGTTTTCATGGCGGCACCTCGCATGATGTTGTATCGTTAGGTTGATAGGTATATTATATCGGATTGGAATCCATTTGAAAAGGTGCCCAAGGGAAGAATCTGAAAATTTCTGCGGGAGGCAGAGGTTTTCGCGCGCTGACCGTGCCAGTTCGGAGGGCATCACTCATGTGCATCGAGAAAATGATTGATGGAATGAGTGATGCATGCTATTTAGAACATTATTGTTTTCGTCATCGACTGCATTCTTGCAGTCTCGCCGCACGATTTTTGCACATTGCTACTTGTCATACGTCAAGTCAATTCCGGCAAACTTGTTTACAGCATATCGGATAAACAAGTTGCGATTCAATAAGTAAAAGGCAGCCGCCGGTTGGTTTCAACCAGAGGCTGCCTAAGTTTTTATTGAACTGTTATCATGCAAGGTTTCGCAGATATTCTTCCACATTCTGATACTGAATGCCCTCAACCACTTGGCTTCCCCCGCGATAGAGGACAAACTTCCCGGTGATCGGGCCGTAGCGGTGCTCGGTCTGGGCGCATTTTTGCTCGTCGATCAGATGGCGGTACTGCTGCGGGACAGCTTCTTCGCTGTGCTTGATCTCGAAAATCCGGCAGGAGCCTGCCTCCGGGTCAAACACCACCATGTCAAATTCGCCCACGGGGAATTGCAGGACAAATACCTGCTTCTTGGGGTTTGCCAGCTTGGTTTCCAGCAGGACGATGTCCTCCAGCATCCGCCCTTTGATCTCGGTCAGGATGCGCTGCTGTACGGCGGTACGCTCTGCCAGAGACAGGGCGCTGAACGTTTCATCCAGCAGCAGACTGCGGATCAGCGCATCCGCCTGCGCATAGCGGAGACCCGGCTGCGCGATCACCGTGCGGCTGGATTTCGTGCTGACATCCGGCAGGTGCAGCACATCGACCTCCCGCGTTAAGTCCAGCAAGTCCAGATACTCTTTGATCTCCGCCGCATGAACATCGTCCAGTTTTACGGTTTGTTCCGCCTTGTTGCGGATCTCCAGCAGCTTCCGCAGGCTGTCGGTGACAAGCGCAAGGTCGATGCGGTCGAGGATGTCCGTCGGGTTCTTCCGATCCCGGCGCAGGTTGCTGGCGGAAATGCCAAGGTCGTGGGACTTCCAATCCTGCGATAGCACCTCCAGCGTGAAGCGGTGGTTGATGTCCTCCACGACCCGGTTGATGGCACTGGTCAGCTCGCCCTTCTCATATAACTCCCGCAGATGGCGGAAATGTCCCTCGTACTGATAGCAGCGCAGGGAATGCTGGATGTTGCGGGCGATGGCGGTGTCCACATATTCGTCGGTGCTTTCCTTGCTGGCAAAGGTAGAGGTCTCGTTGTAGTGGACGCCGCCGAGACTCATGGTGCCGCCGTAACGGATATACTCATCGATGCCGTAAACGCCGAGGACAGATTCAAACTCACGGTAAGGGATGAATGTGGTGTGCAGCAGGATGCAGCGGTCATAGAGCTGTTCATCCTCGGTAAAGAGAAAGCCCAGCGAGTCCGTGCCGGAGAGCACGATCTTCATGCCGCAGGCCGCGAACACATCAGAAAACAGCGCCGCGCCCTCGATGAAATCCTCCATCAGCGTCACTTCATCGAGGAACACATAGCGAAAGCCCTGCGCTTCCAATGCCTTGAGGTCGCGGTTCACGTCTGCCAGCGTGTCTTTTGCGGTGATCTGAATGAACGCTGCCTTGGTAAGCTCCGTGTCGCTCATCTCCGCGAAAATCTGGCGGATCATGGTGGTTTTCCCTGTCCGGCGCAGGCCGTAGAGAATGAACACCTTGTCCTGCGGCTCGCCATAGACAAAGTCGTGCAGCTGCCGGAAGCACTCGCGCCTGCGATAGCCGCGAACAGACGCCGCAAAGGAACGCAGCGCCCCGCCGGTGCGGACATTGGTGGTAAACGCGGAAGGGTTCGCAGGTTTTGCCTTGGGCAGTTGCTTTTTCAGCGCCTTCAGCTCCTGTTCCAGTGCCTTCCGCCGCTCGATCTGAGCACGGAAATTCTCCAATTCATCAGCAGGAATATACTTCTCCTGCCGCTTTTTGTTCTCCGTCCAACGGTGGTAAAAATACTCCTTGCCGTTGACGGTTTTCTTCGTGACAGAGCCTGCGGGCAGAGCAGAAATCTGCTGCTCCAGCTCCGCCACGCGGGTTTGCATCTCAGATAAGTCCATAGCGCACCTCCTGTGAGATACTATTCTATGTAGAATTATACCCCATTATACCCTCGAAATCAAGTGTATAATAGGGTGCGGTGTGTTTTTGGTTCTTATCTACTATGTAACCGATATGTTGGCGATACGCTATTATTTATTAATTGCTCGAAAATATTTTCTGTTCATCATCTGACGGATATGCAGTTATTTATGCATCCTCGACTACTGTGACTGCAATGAGTCTTACAATACAGTTTCATATTATAACTGAACAGAAATATCACAGTTGTCCCTATATTGCAAGATTGCTCGCCGGCTCCCGTTGTCCATTCAAATGCATGGATTCAATGCCACTATTCATTGCTCTTCTCAATTGCCAGAGTCGACTATTATAGTGTTCATTATTCTTTTAAAGCCTACACGCGGGCTGTTCGAGAAGTCATTAATTGCAATGCGATCGAGGATATCACCACTGGCATTTGCAATCGTAAAGAAGCCATCCGCCACAATAACAGAGTGCTGTTCGTTTATATGATAGACAGTGGAATTCTCTGCAGTGGACGCATCTAGATTCTTAAACGCTCTATTGATCTCACTCATCAGACGATATTCCTCTTCAGAGGAAATTGCAAACAACTGATAAGATTTATTGCAGTGATCAAGCAAGAACTTATTGGTAAACTGTGGCTTGCCTCTAAAACTGTCTTGAATTGCAATCGTTTTAGGCAAATCAATCCATTCGCGAACGGTGAAATAATAGTACTGTTCGTTTGGATTAGCCCCTTTGCGCATAGTTACAGGAATTTTGCTACGGGGGAGTTTCTGCGTTGTAAGTACCTCACCATATCGTTTGATTCCGGGCTCGTTGCCAATGTTTTCTTCATGAAGTGCAACATACCTAACTGGTAATCGATCTTCGGAAATAAAACGAACTGGAGCATAGTATCCACGCTTTTTTATGTTGAAATTTAGCTGTTCCTCAGTGCGTACCGTACCAACCATAACATCGAGAACGCTCCAGTCAACTTTCGCTAACTTCTCTTCAATTCCGCGTGGCAAGGATGCTCTTTCAAAAGCAGATTCAGGAGAATCGGCAATCAATTCTGCCAAAAAGTTTTCCAGGAGATCTGTCGTTCCAGGAAGGAATGGTAAGCCACCGATGTTAACAGTCTCAATGCTTTTGTAGAAACGATGATTCTTATATTCGCCATCCGGATCATCGTACGGGAACAAAACATATGCGCCAAACATCGTCTTCTCAAACACAAAGCGAGAAGGCATGGTGTTTTCATAAACTATAGAGTCACGATAGCGGTGCATGGTGTTAATGTCGCTAACTTTCGGCCCGGGTCTGCAATCTGGATAGAAAGGATCTTCTGGATTGCTTTCTATACGGTACTTTGCGTCGAATATGTATTTATATGGAACACTTGCTCCATGCTTTTCCAATGTAAGCACATTGTCCGGTTTTTGGTTAACCGTCTGAGTATTTTGTTCTCCGGGGTTATAGGAAAGCGTAATCATTCCGCCCCTGGGGCTATAGAATTTAACCTCAGATTTCTTTCCCTTTACCAGACTGATCGTCACACCGGTATTGTCTACTTTAATGATATCGGAAGAAAGTAACTGATAATTGTGTTTCAACAGTGTTACTAATTTGATGAAGCACCAGTACTCATAGAGTTGATCGGTATCTTTTAGAGACATTCTAAATACATCGCCATGTACAGATAACCCTCGCTGTATCATCAGGTAATATTTGTACAGTTCTCGGTATCCAGGGGCCATCTCAAACACCAAAGACGTGCTTTGGGTAGCTTTGTAATCATCTACATCTCGCAAGAAAGACATGTTGACATACTTATTAAGAACAATCGTTATAGTGTCCACTCTATCGAGGACGCTCTGTTCCGATTTGCGTGTGGAACGGGTATAGCGAGCCCTAAAATCTTTCAGTTTCTTTATGGTGGATTTTAGTATAAACTTGGCGAATTGATTTTCTATAGTGTTATATGTAATTCGTTTTTTGACTGTCGGGGCCTTAAAGGCGGAATAACTGGCATGCATAGGAATCACATACTGAGGATGCGTTTGTAGCCATTTAATTGTATGATTATCGATCTTTTTGACTTTGTGAGCAGGAACAACCGGCTGCTCAACATATAATACGTGATGCGGTGAGGAAATAATCGTCTTGGCCGCATTTTGGAACTTATCAAAGATCTGCTTAATGATTTCAAAAAACAGTGCAGGGATAGTGTTTTGCGTTGAACCAATGGAAAACTCCCGATAGGTATTCTTCATGAAATCCAAAACTGCGCCGGCGATCTCATTATAGATATCCTGCAGCATATCCTGATAATCTTCCTTATAGGAAATTTTAGATGGAAACACTTCAATTCGGACAACAAGGCTCTTCTTTCCATCATAGGAAATCTCAAAGTCCGAAAAGCCTACACTATTACCAAAATTGACAATACCACTGATCAAATCATCAGAATCCGTAACAGGGCTGATCTTATCACGAACGCTATAATTCTCATGCCAAAGAGATACCGACTTACCATCTATACTCTTGACAATGATCTCATAATCTGTTTGCTCAAAGAATAAAGGGACCGTGCGAATGGTATAAAAAGATGCACCAATAGCACCGTTACCGATTGCAACTTTTTCCTCTCCGGATATTTTGACGCTTCTTACATCCAAACCGGTAACTCTCAACTCTGAGGGTTGCTGCAGGATGCTTTTGTTCGTCAAATTTGGACTGGAATTTTTGCTTTTGATAACGACGTAGATATTTCCTGTTTGAATCTCTAACAGTTTATTAGAGCCAGTAGGAAGTAAATCCATCTTCTTCGTATCTCCTCATCATGAAGGCAATTTTTTTAGCACTATTGGGGTATTTACATGTTTTGGATTCCAAATAAGAATTCATCTGCTCGTATGCGGTTGCGCCAGCAAAACCAGAATAATCACCTGCACATTTGGCAAACAATTCAGATAGCACATTCTTGATAGCAACACTGCTTCCCTGAATTCGTGGAAAGATCTTTTGCATGATTTCATGGTCAAACGCAACATCAAAATCAAGCAACTTTGCTTTCTTGTTGCTCATCATGTAGAAAGAAATCTCATCGCGCACACGATAGCCAACATGTAAATTTGCCTTTACAAGGATTTGATTCAGTTCTTCAAGGTTGAAGCAAATCGTATCAATAAAATCCTCGTCGTCACATTCTTGCAGATACAAATAATCAGTCTTAAGGAAACTGTTGTCCAGCTTTTGTGCTGCAACTTGTCCATCGACAGCAACTCTCGACAGCAGATTCACAAAAGAAAACTCAATAGTGTTAGCGCGGTCTAGCACTTTTTTGCTGAATGGAAACGTGGTTTCATCCATGTTAACGGTGCCGATAACATACAGGTTCTCGGGAATGTAAACTTTTCCGTATTTCTCCCGCGCAGATTGAGACTGGAAATAGGAGGCATCAATCAACGCATCTGTTTCAATAGCGCCATTTTCTTTTCGATCACGAGTCTCGATAATGGACAGGAAATCGCTAAGATAATACTCCACGCGTGCAAGGTTCATTTCATCAAGACAAAGAAAGTGAGGAGTAGATTTGTCCCATTCTGCCTGCTTAATAAAGTCAATAATAGCACCAGGGTGGAATTTACCAGAAAGATCATTGTGACCAAATAGGTCCGAGGAATCTGACCAATCGGGGCGCACGGGCACCAACTGCATCTTGGCTCCAATAGCTTCTGCAAATAACTTTACCAAACGGGTTTTGCCAGTACCGGAAGTTCCAGCCAGGATTACAAAGGGCTTGGACTTGAGGCTGAGATAGAAATTTTCAATCAAATCCCCTTCATAATTAAATCCTCTGGCAGCAATATAGCTTTTGATCGCATCCACCTTTTCCTTGATTGTCACTTCTTCCTCACCCCCTTCAGTCGATATCTTATCGGTTTCTATTGTAACCTCTGCAGTAGCAAAACGATCTAGTAACCATTTAAGGAACGGTGCTCTATTATCTCGTGTTGTAGGGCTATTACCTAATCCATAGAGTTGACTTGTAAAAACAAATTGTCTACCCAGAAGCGTATAAGTAGATCCATAGTATCTGTTTCTGCCATAAGAATCTTTAATCTGTTCCTCGACTGTTAAATTTGGCTCTATTGCCTTGAGCATTGGAAAAGAGGAGTTAAAGTTCTGACTACAATATGCTCGGTCTGTAAGTAGCGATATTTCTTCCTCCGTTAATACTTGATGCTTTTCAAGCATTTCCATAATGGTTTTAGCATAGCCGGCATTTGGAAGGTTAATGCTCGCTTTCAATTTGTCTAGGTCACTGGTCAATATGGATATTCTCGTGGACTCGGTTAAATCGCTTACAGGTATGGAGGTATAGTCAATGCTTAGTCCGCTTTTTTTGATAGCATTTATGCAAGCACGTTGCAGACCGGGTTGTGCGTTGTTCTTGCTTTTGCGATATACTGCATTTCCTTTTACTGCAGTCAAAGCCAACTTAAAAGCTTCCTCGCCCTCATCTTGTAAAATCTGCTCTAGTAAAAATTGAGTGAACGCTTCGCTTGTCCCCATTTTATACGTTTTACCGCTGCGCATGCAGGAGTAGATATTGAAATACATTTGCAAGGAAGACTCTTTTGCAGCTGTTTTGGGGGACAACTCTTTAACTGCCGCAGATACAGCGAGTTCACGTTTATACACTTTCTTTGCAGTTTCATAGATGACTTTCATGTCATCGAGTTTCTCCAATACAAACGCCATAGAGAGCCTCCCGTAATGTATATTTATAGGTTTAGCAACCTTTCAAAAGCACTGTGTCGAGTTGTTCCTCGGATACTGTAGGTTTGTCTACGAGATCCAACTCATAGGTTAAATGCGCAATATTACAAGGTAGTTCTTCAAAAGGATTTACTTCTGCAGCATCAAAAACATCAATTCCTATGATATTAAGCCTTAATGTGTTTGCATCAACAGCAGATATCCGCTTGAGTTCTTTCTGCAGATTTACACTATAATTCAGATTTTTGAATGCGTTGGGTATATCTGCAAATTGGCTTATTAGATCCTCGATAGTCTCACCATCATCACACTTCTCACAACGCACAACAATTAAATAACAAACATGTTCATTAAATATTTGTGCATGCTTAATCGCAACAACCATTTCGGTGGACAGAGAACTTTTTACTTCGAAATTTATTCTATTCAGAGTAAAATCATATTTTGATAGACTTCCGGACTTGTGCCAATGAGGCGAAATGTCTTTTTCGAATGTAGCCCATATGTATTGCATGAATTTAAGTTCTCCGAACAACCCCAAAGCATTTTTAAACTGTTGTTCTGCCGGCAATTGAAATAAAGAAATCAGCGAATAAAAAAATTCTTTAAACCGCAGTTCGCCGAGGTTATTGGAATATACAATGCATAATTTTAGAAATGCTTCAAGATTTGCATCATCGATAGTCCCTTTAAAGGCAATAACGTTATAATAATCATCTTTAAATGTCTGCGTATTCTGAACAGCATGGATACGTACATTAGTCTTCAAAGATAGATACTCAGTTTCGATGCACTCAAAGGGTAAGTCTTCTTTGTTTTGAACTAGAAATGCAATACGGCCATTATCAGAAAACACTCCAGAACAACTAGATAAAGCAAGAATCAAATAGAGACTTGCATCTATTGGTAGTTGCTTAAAAGTTGATACAATCTCTTCTATTGACATATTGCTATCACCCCTTTGTAAAGTATTTCTTTTCCTTCGGCACATATATTGCAAACATATATTGAGTGTATTCGGGCATAACTACAACACCGCCCTCGGTTTGACGTTTCGGCACAATTTTATGTATTTGAATGTTTACTTTGGCCTTGTCCATAATTACAAAGCTATCACCCAAGAAGACAGCTTTATCTTTGTCCTTATTGTCGGCACCTTGCAACAGTGCATATATTTTATTGTCCTGATAGAAACTTCTTTCTCGCCCTTCAGTATGGTAACCCTTCATAATAATTACAGGGATTCTTCCTGCACCCACAAGCAGTTCTTTCAAGGGCTGCTTCTCAAAAGGTTCGAGATCAAACACAGTCTGAATTTGTTCAATGAGATCCTGCATGATTTGAGTATCAACTACAGAGTATTCTGCACTCATTGCGCTATCTCTTCGACCAGTACTCATTTCATAAAGCGTCAGTCCATTAACAAAGTTTTCGACTGTCTCATTGTTCGCTTTTAACTGGATTTGATCAAAGACGCCTACTCTTTGGGTAAGCCATTTGTTTTTAAATGTTACAGTTTTATACGTTGCAACATTTTTCCGCGTGGGACGCTGTTTAGTATTATCTGCACGAATAAGTAACTCGTCGATTTTCATCTCCCCGGATTGCACTGAATAAAACTGTTCCCACAAGTCGGCTTCCATCTCTGAAAGCGTTGTAAATTCGCGCGAAATATTCTCGGTGGTAAATATCTTGCATAGGTCAATATACTTTTCTCGATATCCAAACCAACGAGCTCTTTGCAAATTTGTATCCATGTTTCCACCATCATTTGCCCATCTAGAAAAATAGGTCGTAACCAGATTAGGGAAAGTTACTCCTCGTTGCAACAAGTCGCCTCCTATGTAAATCTTATGTTTTCTAAGAGATTCTGTCGCCTGCGTTACTTGCCCAGCTGAGTTTTTAAGAATAATATAAATTCTACTTACTACTTCTTTGCAAATAATTGTCTTTAGAGAATCTAACTCGTACCTGTTACGAACATCTTTCGAAAAGTACCGGATATAGCATTTTTCCAGTTCTTCAAATCGAGTCTTCAGGGCATCCAAATTATTGTACATAATATCGTCTTTGAATGCTTGGACAAATGCATCTACACACTGATAGATAGCACTATGGTTGGAAACATTTCGATGAGAGTGAATAATCATATCACTCATGTTTTTTCCGCGCTTACACATAATTGCACTTGAAATAATATAGTGGCAAATTGCAGCACGGAGCGTGCCTGGCATTTTTCCGTTAGTTAATTCCTGCTGATCCTCATCCGAAATAATTTCGATCGAATCCGAATCAAACAAATGGTACGATTCCGCTCCACAGTACCCCTTTCCAGGCTCTATTAATCGAATTGCATCAGGACGTAATTCACTATATTCATCCAAAAAAATAATAGCCTGAGGTGTTGCAGTAACGGATAAGTATAGAGGATCGCCTAGTTGCTTCTTCATTCTTACAATCTCTGCATACGTAGCTGATGCATCTGTTGCTTTATTTTTCTTCGTGTTCAGGCGCTTGCCTGATCACCCTCATCGTCAATAATGAAAGCCCTCAATTTTGACTTATCAATTCTCTGAAGAAGATCATTTACCTTTGCCATCGCAGCTGGACGTTTCATTGAAATTAGAAACACTGGTTTATTCGCCGCCAATAAATCTTCAAAAATCTCGTTATCAACTGATAATAATTGTTTACTATCATCAGAAGAAAATATAACTGGCGAAGAGTCTGAATAATCTGTTTCACTCGGAATATCAAAAGTTTTTCTAAAACGATTCGTGGTTTGGCCCAACAAGGTGCTATCATATCCACCATATATGACAACTAAGTTAAATCCATTGTCGAATGCTAAGGCTGTAAACAATTCAAGGTTTGAAGTTTTACCAGATTGCACTTTACCAACAAGTAAAACATTATTACTAACGCTTGGATTACGTTCTTGAATCAACGCTTCTCTAAAAGTCGATACGATATTATCACGAATATTTACAGCGCCAAAATCCCCATAAGCAGCCTGATGTTTAGCGTGAATTTTAGAAAAGTATCTATCCTGTTTAATCACCGGCATCTCTGAATATTCACTTGTGTACTGGTACTGCTCCATGTTTTATTCCTCCGACATTCTTGATAAATATCGATTCATATTATTCTTAATCGTTGAAGCAAGGATATATCCATCTTTGTCTGCAGTAAGTTTAGCTTGTCTTTCCGCAACAACAAATGCTAGAACAAATTTCTCGAGCACCTTCTTGAATTCCTCATCTTTTGAATAGGGCATGAAAAACGGATGATCAATATTTATCAGCACAGAAATTCCACCATTTTCTTCGTCATGGTAGTCGATCCAATAGTCGTTGTTCCCAGTAGCCCATTGTACAGAAACAGCAATTTTGGTAATCGAGTTCAATGAAATTTCATAAGAGCGGCTGGTACTGATCAGCATTTCCTCAGTTGGAAGGCTTAAAACAGTTTCGATATATTCCTGAATTTCAGCAGTAGGTTCGTCCTCACTCGATTCTGTGAAAACTGTTTCTGTGTTGTCAGAACGTTGCGCGGCTTCCAGCGCCATATTACTCACAGCAGGTGCAACTTGGCTTTGCAATTGGGAAGATTTTTCAGGGGAATACTGTTCTTCTTCCTCTCGCTGCTTTTTGGAAATTTCCGCAATTCGGATATACTCTTGAATGTTAGATTTAAGCGCCTCAATAAACGCATCTTCAAGCCCATCATCCCAGACAAAGCCATCTTTTGCTTGATTTACAGGGAAATCATCCATATTTAGTTCGCCAAACAACTTCAAAGAAATTTGGCTTTGGGCCTGACCGAAAATACGAGAGGGCTTGTAGTTTGCGTCTGAACCACCAATGATAACTCGATTTTGTCGAAAAAGTGCAAAGCCGGCATTTGGAAAGCTACCAGGGTTCATAATGGCTACAAAACCAGTTACTTTATATACAGTCCCTTCAAAATTCACATCAAAATCAAGTGGCTTTTTCCATTGCTTTCCTCTAAAATTTCGAAGAACTGGATACTCATCAAAAGCAATCATCTCATCGCCAAACCAGATTTCAATATTCTTTTCATTAATATCACGACGATACATACTAGACAACAAATCAACAATTTTACGTTTGGTGCGGGGGGCAGTTATTTTCTTTGTTATTTCTTCGATAATAATGGTAGTTCCATGAGTGTCGGGATCTACAGTTTCTCTTGCGATCTTTATGCTGTTTAGGCCGTCTGCTTTAAGAGCCGGAATGTCGACTGTTGCACTGAATTTATTAACGGATCCGTATTGGGTACTGATTACAGTCCAAATATTGCCAAACCAAGACGCAGCTGTCTTTAGACCCATACCAAACTCGTTTCGGCCAATCTGTTCATCGTTTTTGGCATCTAATATAATTGCGTCTCTAAACCTATCGATTTCCATGCCATATGCATTGTCTGTAATTGTCAACGAATTAGTAGTCGCATCATACCTCACTTTAACTACAAGTTTTTCAAAATCCGGAATGGCTTTCATTTCGCCTTCATGTGACAAATAAGACTGAGTCGAATTATCAACAAACTCAGCAATAGCATACCATGCCTTATAACTTAACCGTGAAAAAACGTTGAGAATACTTGCAGCCGGCTGAATATTAAGTTCATATGTATCTTCATTTATAATGGACAACTTATCTTGTTTAGAAAAAAACTCCAAGAAATTAAATTTCTTTGTCATTTTGTTCACCATCCCATCCCTCGTTTGCTAACGAAAACAGACTTTCTCCGAGAAGTTTTAATATGCGTACGTTAACAGAATTCCCCAGCTGCTTATAGATGGTTGCATCAGTTCCTCGGAACTTATAACTGGCATGAAAACTCTGCAAATTGGCCGCTTCACGAGGAGTAATTTTTCGAAAATGCTTCTTCTTAACATCCCAAATAATTGGCGTATTAACAATTGCAACTAATGACGGATAATATGTGGGCCGCTTTGCACGAATACCGGACTGACGAATCTGGATAAGGCAATTCTTAATATCATCAACATCCGTTCCGCAATTCCATTCAAATTTCTTGAAGAGTTTGATTTTGCTAGTCATGTCATATTTTTCAACCCATTCATCAATATACTCCCTGTGTTCTAAATAGAATTTGCGATTGTTTTCGAGAAAACGTTGTTTCCATTTTGGCATATCATCATATCCTTGTGAATTGAAAACCACTTTGTCATCGTCAATTCCAATGCCAAAGCTATCTAACCAAATTGGAAATCCGATCACTTTGATGTTTGTTCCTCTACGAAACTCATCCCAGGCAAGAATTATTCTCTCTTGCTCCGGTGTAACGATATAAGAATCGTCTACATTGTCTTCAAGAATACTCCATGCATCTCCCATTTTACAGGAGCGCATATGCTTTTCCAAATCCAGATCGTCAAAGTGAATAAACCCATTTGAAAGAATTGTTTCGTTGCGAATATCTTTTCGAATACCTAGAATATAGACACGTTCACGGATCTGAGGAATACCAAAGTCCGATGGTGAAAGAATGACAGGCTCTTTGGTAATATAAAAATTTCGCTTCATCAATTCGGATGTAATGATGTCCCAGTTTTCGGACTTATCTGCCAAATTTCTTACATTTTCCAGGATGACAAATTTCACTTCTGGGTGTGCATCGAGAATGTCCATAATTGTATAGAAAAGATTGCCACGTTTTTCATCTTGGAACCCCTGCTGGGCACCTGCTTTACTGAAGGGCTGACAAGGAAAGCCGGCGCAAAGTACATCAAATGGCGGGATACTTGTGGGATCAATCTTCCTGACATCACCACGTATTTCTTTTTCAGACGTTTTAAAATTCAATTTGTATGTTTTTACGCATTCTTGGTTGATCTCAGAAGCCATCACGCATTCCCCGCCAAGGTAACGCATCGCCTGATGAAACCCGCCAATACCTGCAAATAAATCCACAAATTTAAATCGTGCTGCCGATTCAGCCTGCCTACTTGTGCGTGCATCCTCTGGTTTAATTGCATTAGCAGGAATCATCCATCTATTTCTCTTTCTCGAGGCACCAGAAATTCGTCCTTGTTTACAGAGAACAGCTACCCACGTCTCTGTTACGTTCCACTTTGCAGCAATTTCTTTGGTTGTTAAAAACATGTTTTTGCGCTCCGTATCTATCAAGTGTTGTTTCCGAGTAAGCGCCGACATCTTTAGGCATTTACGGGAAGATGCAAGTACATCATAAACAAACCACGTTTATTTGGGCCGTATTGATTTCATTATAAAACTTTCAGTGTTCGATAAAGTGGGCAATTCTTACTCCAAGGGGTCTGGCAGAAATTCCATAATATCTCCAATATCCACATCCAAAGTAGAACAAATCTTATTAAGCACAGCCAGCGTAACTTCCTCATCCCGCCGCAGCCGGGTCATGGTATTAGGTGCGATGCCCGCTGCTTTGCGCAGATCAGCTTTGCTCATCTTCTTATCGACGAGCAGTTTCCAGAGCTTATTATACGAAATAGCCATTCCTGTTCGACCTCCGGCTACAAATAATGTTTTTATTATACATCTTTCTCGAACACAAGGCAAGAGAGCTTCGCATCACGTTGCGAAACTCTCTAATTTCAAAAACAGCTTGCATGCAAGACTCTTACGCATAGATCGTTCGTATATCTTGGCAGCAGTTTTGCTTTACGTTTTCCGCTCGGCGTCAATATCATAAGGGTTTGGGATTATCCCCAAATTGCCGCGTGTCCGGACAACGGCTGTGCTTGCTATTCTCTCAAATCTCAGTTTTCTCCGTCTCAACGCCGCTCTTTCTCTTCGTCAAAAACTGTGCTATACTGTAAGAAAATCAGCGGAAGGAGGGCTTTCTTATGGCACTCAAACGGGTATTTGCCGGGTTTTATACGCGGTACGACGGAAAGCCCATCTTCGTTGTCCGGGTGCTCAAGGACATCGACACGGACGAGTCCATCGTGGTCTGCAAGGACGCCAGCTTTGCCAAAGAAGACAACGAGCATTACTACCTCATCCGGTACACATCCTTCTGCGAGCAGGTCGAGGTGGATGGTGTGCTGCGGGACAAATACGTCCGCCAGACCCGGCGCGAGATCGACGAAAGCACCGTCCGCGAAGTGTATGAGGACGGCTTTCCGGAGCCCAAGAGCAAGCCCTTCACTTATGTTGATGACGAGTACGCGGAGCGC